>BNJU01005275.1_pt1 | contig 85036 bp, 123 predicted proteins | sample 8539281 | NCBI WGS metagenome assembly BNJU01 (sample SAMD00202456, study PRJDB9452) | human saliva metagenome | isolation source: human saliva | place: Japan
GCCCGACGAGCTACCAGACTGCTCCACCCGCAATGTAAAACGCTTGCGCGAACAAGTACTATACCTCGCAGCTCTCAGCGAGTCAAGCAAAAATCGACGATTTTTCTCGCCATGAGGGTGTGACGCTGGCGTGCAAGGACCAAGAAAGTTGCGCTGACGTCAGCACGATTGGGGCCAGACGGCTAAACTATTGATACTGTCTTTGGGGCGCTGTGCTTGCGCCAAACAGCTATCGAAGGACTTTTGAGGATGACATTACACGAGCTCCTGGCGCTCTTTACCAGCAAGAACATCGAGTACACTACCGCGCATCTTGACGCGGTGGATCAAAACTGCACAGCTTACCGATGTTGCAAAGCGATTCTCGTGAGGTCACCCCCGGCTCACTGTTTGTTTGCAAGGGCGCGAGTTTCTCGCCAGCGTATCTAGCAAGCGCGGTGGAGGCTGGGGCCGTTGCGTATCTCTGCCAGCAATCGCTCGCGGAGGAGCTGCAGGCAGTAGCGCCTAACGTGGCCGCTATTTGCGTGGATGACGTGCGCCTTGCCATGGCCTACGCGGCCGCAGGCGTTGCGGGACACCCCGACAAGAAGCTCACCACCATCGGTATTACGGGCACAAAAGGCAAGTCTACCTGCTCGTATGCTGCGCGCTATTCTTGACGGCGACGAGCCGTACTCCAAGTGCGGCGTAATTGGCGGTATTGAAGTGTTTGACGGCAAGGACACGCAGCCAGCTCACAACACCACGCCCGAAGCTCCTGAGCTGTGGCGTCATCTCAAGCATGCCGCAGAGGCTGGTCTCCCCTACGTTGACATGGAGATTTCCAGCCAGGGACTCAAGTACGACCGTACGGTTGGCCTCAATCTGAGCGTCGCGGTGTTCTTAAACATTGGAACCGATCACATTTCCCCTGTTGAACATCCAACTTTTGAAGATTACTTTGAGAGCAAGCTGAAGATTTTTGATCTTGCTCACGTGGCCGTTATCAACAAGAACACCATGATGTTTGACCAGGTCATGGAGCGTGCACAGAGGTGCGAGAAGGTCTTAACTTTCTCCACAACCGATTCCGATGCTACCGTTTGGGCGGACGAAATCACCCCTCACCAGGGCATGGTCACGTTCACCGTGCATACCCCAACCTGGACCGGCGCTGCTGCGCTGCCTATGTCCGGCCTCTTTAACGTGGAGAATGCTCTTGCGGCAATCACCGTTGCCGACTACCTGGGCATTCGCGAGAAGGACGCCGTGCTTCCGCTGATGAACGTTAAGGTGCCAGGCCGCATGGAGCTGCTGAGCTCGCCCGACAACAAAGTCACGGGCTTGGTCGACTACGCCCACAACAAGCTTTCCTACCAGAAGCTTTTCTCGTCAACGTCCAAGGAATTCCCTGGTTATGGCCGCTATGTGGTCATGGGAGCCGTTGGCGGCAAGGCGTACAACCGTCGCCAGGAGCTGCCAGAAGAGGCGGCTAAGTGGGCTGACCTGATGATTTACACCACCGAGGACTGCAACATGGAAGATCCTGCGGTGATTTGCGCTCAGATGGCCGAGGCGACGCCTGAGGGTGCCGCGCACAAGATTATCCTTGACCGCTACGACGCCATTTACGAGGCAGTTTCCGCAGCTTACGACGACCCTCGTCCGTCGCTGGTGTACTTGCTGGCTAAAGGTGACGAGCCGTTCAACATTATCGGCGGCAAGCACGTTCCATGGATGACGGACGCTGCCGCGTTCAAGGCTGCTGTTCGCGCCAAGCTGGACGAGCGAACCGGTCGCGCGGGGACGCGATAACCGCAGGTAAATGCGCAACACGGACTGAGGGCGCGGAGTAAGTGCTTGGGTTTCTCGCCAGGCCCGCCTGAAAAGTGCAAAGAATCTGTATGGGTTTCTCGCCAAGCCCGCCTGAAAAGTGCAAAGAATCTGTATTTCCGACACAGAATCTTTTCCAAAATCAGGCAAATCCACCGATTCATTGACTTTTTCAGGCAAAAGATACAGATTCTTTGAAGAAATCAGGCTCGCGATTAAGTGCGGCTAAAAACCTTGAAATGAGGTTCGCAATTAAACGCGACGAGAAACCCAACGTCACAGCAGTATTTCCGCACAAGAAAACCCGGTACCCACATGAAGTGAATACCGGGTGGAAGGCACGTCTGTGCAGGTAGCGCGCTTGCGCCGAACGCAGGCCGCCGCGTCGGGCGTAACGCGCGCGGGACGCAGCTTACGGCTTGTTACTCGTTGTCGCCTGCGGTTGCCTGAGTTGCAGAGATGCTCTGATCAGCATCAGAAGCGTCTGGCCAAGACCAATCAGTAAATGCTGGGTGATCATAGCCCTTCTCGACAGCAAACTCAAAGGCTTCGGTGCGGAACTTCTCCCACTCGTCAATCTGATCTGCCCACTTCTGAGCGTCAATCATGCGGAGAGCGTCAGCAGCAAGTGCCCAGCGGTCCATGTTGTTCAAGCGCAGCATGTCGTAAGGAGTTGTGGTGGAACCCTGCTCCTCGTAGCCGTGAACGTTGAAGTTGTCGTGGTTTGGACGGTTCCAAATCAGTCGGCGGACGGAACCTGCGTAAGCGTGGAATGCAAAGAGAACTGGCTTTATCTGCGGAGAAGAGCTTTGTGAACTCCTCGTCGGAAAGAGCCTCATTGTTCTCGGGAGCGTTCTGAATCTTGAGCAGGTCAACAACGTTGACGAAGCGAGCCTTAATGCCCAGCTTGCCAAGCATATCCAGAGCAGCAAGGAGCTCCTGAGTTGGAACATCGCCGCAGGATGCAAGAACAATGTCCTCCTCGCCAGCCTCAGCGTTGGAAGCCCACTTCCACTCCTTAGCGCCAACTGAAAGCTCCTCGCGAGCCTCGTCGAGAGTTACCCACGTTGGAGCAGGCTGCTTACCAGCAAAGATAGCGTTGATGCAGTTTGTGGAGGTATAGCACTTCTCGCCAACTGCAAGCAGAAGGTTAGCGTCTGCTGGGAAGTAGATGTTAGTGATGTGGTCGTTGTTGAAGCTCTTGTTAAGCATGATGTCAACAAAACCAGGATCCTGGTGAGAGAATCCGTTGTGATCCTGGCGCCAAACGTGGCTGGAAAGGATCAGGGTTGAGAGCAGAGATGGGCTTGCGCCATGGAATGTGGCGGACGGTAGCCTCAAGCCACTTAGCATGCTGGTTGATCATTGAGTCAATGATGTGAACAAATGACTCGTAGCTGGACCAGATGCCGTGGCGGCCGGTTGGGGTGTAGCCCTCACAGACCCTCGCACTGGTGCTCAGAAAGCTGCTCGATAACGTTGCCAACTGGGGAGATGTGCTCGTCGTTCTCAAAGTCGTCGTTAAAGCCGCAAACCACTGCTTGTCGGTTACCTGGAAGGAAGGCTGCAAACGGTTGGATGCAGTCTCGTCAGGTCCGAAGATACGGAACTCGGAACGGTTTGCTATTGATGAGCTCAGCAGTGTACTCGCCAGGACGCGAGTTGCCTCAGTAGCACCAAAGCCGTGGCCCTTCTCGGCAACTGGAATCTCGTACTTCTTTGCGTCAGGAAGAACGAGGTTACGGCGGATTGCACCACCATTTGCGTTAGGGGTTAGCGCCAAGACGCAGGTCGCCCTTAGGCATGAAGGAAGTGACCTCTGGACGGATTGCGCCCTTCTCGGTGAAGAGGGTCTCTGGCTTGTAGGAGCTCATCCAGTCGCGAAGGACCTGGAAGTGTGCCTCGGTATCGCGAGCAGATGCCAGTGGAACCTGATGTGCGCGCCAAGAGCCCTCGGTCTTCTTACCGTCAATGTAAGGGAGGGCAAGTCCAGCCCCTTAGGGGTGCGGAAGATGATCGTTGGGTAGTAAGGACAGGGATGCGTCACCTGCGGCTGCGCGAGTCTTAATAGCGCAGATCTCGTTAAAGACAACCTCAAACAGAGCTGCAAAAACGACGGTGGATGGATGCGTGATCCTCGTCGTCAAAGCCAGCAACAAAGTTGTATGGGTGATAGCCCATGCCGCGGAAGAACTCGTCGCGCTCGCCGTCGGAAATACGAGCAAGAATGGTTGGGTTAGCAATCTTGTAGCCGTTGAGGTGCAGGATTGGGAGAACAATACCATCGGTCAGTGGGTCCATGAACTTGTTAGTCTGCCAAGAAGTTGCAAGTGGACCAGTCTCTGCCTCACCGTCACCGACAACAGCAACTGCAAGCAGGGATGGGTTATCCAAGACAGCGCCATATGCATGGGACAAGGTGTAGCCTAGCTCGCCGCCCTCGTGGATGGAGCCTGGAGTCTCAGGTGCATAGTGAGAAGGAATTCCGCCAGGATAAGAGAAGCGGCGGAAGAACTCTGGAGACCCTCTTCATCATCGGTAATAAACGGGTAGGGTCTCACGATAAGTTCCGTCAAGCAGAGACTGTGCAGTACCTGCAGGTCCACCGTGACCAGGACCCATAAGGAAGATGGTGTTCTGGTTATGGTCGCGGATGAAGCGGTTGACGTGGCCGAACAGGAAGTTCAGGCCTGGGGTGGTTCCCCAGTGGCCAACCAGGCGGTGCTTAACATCCTCGCGAGAAAAGCCGTCCTTCATAAGAGGGTTGCTACGAAGATAAATCTGACCAACAGACAGGTAATTAGCTGCGCGCCAATACCTATCGACGCCGGCAAGTTCTTCCTCAGATACAGGCTGATTCAGGGTCTGCCAAGGTGTACCGTACACGGGCTGAGCCATGTGCTCCTCCTTTTTCTTTGGCTGCTACCTACGTGTCCACGCAGATTTTTGCAGCCTCGTTGCTTCCATCACCTGAGCGTTTGTTTTGTTCACACTCGGTTAAGGACGCGGTCTTACGAGCACCCAGTAACGTAAATGTTGCCAGATCGTAGCGCTAGCGTCTTTTAACACGAGTTTGGACGAACATAACAACACATACATAACAGTATGATGCTTCGGCTATGTTTCAAGTACTACTCTAAGTGATAAAACGTTTTATCAAGATGAGATTTTTGAAAATTCTCTCTTGGAGGGCTTTATTGAAGAGCTTTAAGAGACACCTCAATGCAACTAGCGGTCCAAAACACGTACGCTATTCTTCTCAATCATACGTGGCTCAAGAATTAACTGAATTGAATCCCCGTTATCTGCCGGTTCAACAGCGCCTTCCTGACCTGCTGCGTCACCCCTTGCAAAACTAAGACCTGCACCAGCATCTGCGCCAACGCTATCACTTGTATCTACACCAACACCCGCTCCATGCTCATTCAAACGACGGAACATAATCGAAAGTGCAGCGTCAGAAAGCTCATCAACATTTTGCTCAATCGAAGTCAATGCTGGTTCAAACAGTGCATCTGAAATGCTGTTATCGTATCCAACAACAGAATAATCATGAGGAACATGCAATCCTCGCTCGTACAGGTAACGCAACAAACCCAAAAGCAATGTTATCCGACGTCGCAACAACAGCCGTAGCATCCACGCGAATCAACTGTTGAGCTGCAAGATACGCATCAGGAATGTAATAATCACTGGTCAGCACAAGTGACTGATCAAACTTCAGGCCCTTCTCGCCAAGCGCACGAACATAGCCGTTAAGGCGAGCGCAACCGGTATTGGATGCGGTATTAACCATGCATGCAATCCGGCGGTGGCCGTGGTCAAGCAAGTATTTTGTAGCAAGATAGCCGCCGAGCTCATTGTTAAACGTAACTTTATCGCAGTCGAGCGCGTCAATAGTTCGGTCCACCATAACGTACGGTACAGGCAGCTGCTCTAGATCAGCAATGAGCTGTTTCGAAGCTTCTACCTCATCGGACGTGATGATAAAGATGCCATCGGCGCCACGATTTACCAGCAGTCGCACAAGATCCGCGTCATTTGACGTGTTGTTATCTGAGTTGGTGATGAACAGCGCGTACCCGCGGCGGCGGCATTTCATCTCCAGCATCTTTGCAAACGACGAGAAAAACCGGCTCTCGATATTCGGTACAATCAGCCCCAACGTCTGCGTATGCTGCGTGACCAGGCTTCTTGCAATCTGGTTGGGAATGTAATGCTCGCGACGGGCAACGTCGAGGATGCGACGGCGGTTCTCGTCGCTCACGCGTACCGGTCGGCCATTCAGCACCAGCGAAACCGTAGCAGGCGAAAGCCCTACCTTGCGCGCAATCGTTTTTAGAGTGACTTTTTCTGCCACGTTACCTCGCAACTTGCCTCGTTTGTCGTTGTTGCTTAAGTATAATAGTCGAGAAACCCCTGCGGCTGGTCGGTCGCCAAAAGCCAAGCTCTATTTCCACACGACAACCGCATTCCGAGAGGACGCGCATGAACATCACTCCACAGGAAATCGCCGAAACCCTCGCCATGGTCAGCGAACAAAACCTTGACCTGCGCACTATTACTATGGGCATCTCGCTCAATAGCTGCGCAGACGAGGATCTGGACCGCATGTGCCAGAAGGTTTACGACCGCATCACACGCCAGGCCGAGCACCTGGTATCCGTGGCTGAAGACCTAGAGCGCGAGTACGGCATCCCTATTGCTAACAAGCGCGTCTCCGTTACGCCAATCGCACAGATTGCAGCATGTACCTCGGCGCAGGATTTGACCCCGCTGGCTCACACGCTTGATCGCGCGGCTGAAACGCTAGGTATCGACTTTTTGGGTGACTTCTCGGCGCTAGTCCACAAGGGCCTTGGCGACGCCGACCGCCGACTCATCGCATCCATCCCTGAAGCGCTGGCCACCACGTCACGCGTCTGTTCTTCGGTAAACGTTGCTTCCACGCGCGCGGGCATCAACATGGACGCCGTTCTGCTCATGGCAGAAACTGTGCTCGAAGCCGCACGACGCACCACTGATATTCAGTGCTACGGTGCCGCTAAGCTGGTCGTTTTTGCCAACATGGTAGAAGATTCCCCCTTCATGGCCGGCGCGGTTCACGGCGGAGGAGAGGCAGATGCTGTCATTAACGTAGGCGTCTCAGGCCCTGGTGTTATGGCTGCAGCCCTCGCCGAGCTCCCCAACTCCGCAAATCTCATGGATGTTGCCGAGAAAATTAAGCAGACGGCGTTCAAAATTACCCGTGCAGGCGAGCTCATGAGTCGCGAGGCTTCAAGGCGCCTAGGTGTCGAGAAGGGCATCGTAGACCTAAGTCTTGCACCTACCCCAGCAGCTGGCGATTCCGTCGCTAAAATTCTGGAGCTCATCGGTGTTGGTGAATGCGGCGGTCCCGGAACTACCTGCGCGCTTGCTCTGCTCAATGACGCTGTCAAAAAGGGTGGAGTCATGGCGTCGTCAAGCGTTGGTGGCCTGTCTGGCGCATTTATTCCAGTCTCCGAAGATGCAGGTATGATTCGCGCGGCTCAAGACGGCGCTCTTTCTCTCGAGAAACTCGAAGCAATGACCTCGGTATGCTCTGTTGGTCTGGATATGATTGCTATTCCTGGTGATTCATCTGTGGAAACCATCGCTGGTATCATCGCAGATGAGATGGCCATCGGTGTCATCAACACAAAGACCACGGCAGTCCGCGTTATCCCAGCTATCGGCTACAACGAGGAGACGTCCTAGAGTTTGGCGGCCTCTTTGGTTCCGCGCCAATCATGCCGGTCAATCAATTTGCAGGCACCGTACTTGCCCACCGAGGCGGTCGCTTCCCTGCTCCGCTCAATTCACTCAAGAACTAGCAAAAGAGCCTCCACGTTTGAACTGCGTCCCAAAACTTGGACGAATTTAATAAAGAGCTAGGCTACCAAGGACTGATTCCGGAACTCCTCCGGGGTCAGTCCTTTTAGTTTAACCTGACGCCTTTGTGTGTTCCAGTATGTAACATATGCGTCCAAATCTGCTTTGAAAGACTCAAAGTTAGACCACGTTCTTCCTCGGAAGAACTCATTTCTCATTTCATCTTCATCGCTGAATTCAGCATTTCCAAAATTCCTTTTTCCTTGATCAAAGCAATGCCCTGTTGTTCGTCTCCCAGCACAATAATACTGTCCCCGGGATTAATATTAAATACCTGACGGGCTTTGACAGGGATCACAATCTGCCCCTTATCACCAACCTTGACCATTCCGAAAATGTGCTCTTTTGGCGGAACGCCCAGTCCTAGATTATCTTCATTCTTTTTATCATAGGAAATCAGATCGTCTATGGTGACTCTGAAGACATTCGCAAGGCGTTTGCATTTTTCGATATCCGGAAGAGACTCTCCTGTCTCATATTTTTGAGAGGGTCTGGCGGGAAACACCGATCATGTCCGCCAGTTCTTCCTGGGAAAAATCATGGTATTTTCTAAGTTCTACTAAATTCTCGGCAAAGCTCATTTCTTTCTCTCTCCTTGGATTCCCAGAACGCACCAGCGGAGTACCGGAATGCGGCTGATGATTTCATATAATACGATTGCACCTGCAAAACCAGCTGCGGCTGTGAGCAGATAGACTACCAGAGGTGCAAGGTTCGGGAGGTATTTTTCAAGTAGAAGGCAGTCGCTGCGATCGGCAGGTAATGGAATATATAGAGTCCCCAGGACTTTGAGCTCATCCAGCAACTAAAACTGTTTACAAAAATTACCCCATTTCTTCATAAAGGCCAGAACGCCCAAAGTACCCAACCATGCAAAAGCGTTACAGCAGAAGGTATCGAGCACTTCATGGTCCGGGTAGGATTTTTCCCCAGTAAAGAGTGGTGAATACAAGCCCTGCAATCAGGCCTGCTGCCGTGAACAGGGTCCAGTGCTCTTTCCATTCTCTCCATCACAGATTCGTGAGACATGACAAAATATCCGATGAAGAATCCTGTTCCATAAATGCCAAATCGGTATACGACGATGATTGGTGTATTGAGGACCTAGGGCGGCTCCGTATATCAAGAAGGTAAAAAGGAAAAAGAAGGATACAGTTTGCCTTTTTCACCTAGGCGGTAGAGTCTGTCCTTCTCGATCTTACGAACCCAAAGGAGGGCCAAAATCAGGCACCAGAGCAGCTGAATATACCAGAGTGGGCCAATTCCACTAGCCGCCATGATCAGAAAAAGCACCGGCTTCGGAAGGGCTCCCATCTGATCAAAGGCACCGGCAATCTGCATGTTGTAAATATCCGGATCCACTGAAATACAACAAGTCCTATTGTGGAAGGTACCAGAAGTTTTTCGCGTCCTTGCCTTTAAAGAAAATCTTCGTATTCTTCCGCTCCAATTCGAGTCGGGCTGCTATCCCTGAAACTACAAAAAGCAGCAGCATGAACCAGGGATATACCAAATATAGGAATGTATCCTGGGGCTGAAAATCCCAGAATGGTCCAATGACAATGTAATCTGTGACACCGTTATACATGTAAATGACATGATAGATAACAACGAGAACTACTGTGATCCAGCGAACATTATCAAGGTATGTCTTTTCTCATATTTGTATCACCTTTGCTAGAATAATTAACATTTCTAAGCCAAGTATAAGTTGGTACATTTCCCTAATCCACCAAGTAGCATTTACATTTTATGAGTACTTTGGTTAAATTTCGTGGCGTAAAATTCAACCATTTCGCACTTAATCATTAACATCAGCCTTTCCGGTCCTGATCCAATGTCCCTCCTGTATCGCAGCAAAGGTTGCTACAACACATGCGAATGCTCCACTATAACGTAAGTCGATTCGTGCAAATGTTAGTGGTAAGAGAAAAAGTATCACACCGGTAATCTTATTCATCACGCTGTGCACTGCGGGATATTTTTTTGTTCACCATGAAACCTAAAATGAAGTTGGAAGTTCTTTTAGTTGCAGGTTTTACGCGCCACACAACTCAGTGCTCGTGGTGCTCACCGTGCGCGTGACCCTCGTGCTCACAGTGGCCATGCTCGTGATCACAATGCGAATGGTCATGCTCGTCAACCAGATTCGACTGCTCGTGCCAGAACGCCGGCACAAACACCTCACGAAGTCCATGTCGCAGCAGTTCACGGCCAATGAACACACATCTAGACTCTTCTTGAGGCTCGTCGCCTGTAATTGCCCACGCACGCTCGACCAAGTCAAACTTAACCCACTGATTACCGCAGGGTAGCGTTCCCTTTGCGCGAGCAAGCTTTCCAAAAACACCAGCCGACGCCGTATCCAAGAGCCAGATCAGATGCGTTGGACTTGGAAGCTCAGCATGAGTCAGCGCCATAGTCTCCGGATCGGGACCCTCGTCTTCCTCGCTATCCGCATCTGTAAGAACAGAGCCGTCAAGCGCACGAGTCAAAAGAGCATTCCACCACTCGTCGGGAATATCAGCATACGAAGACTCCGCAATAACCTCTGCCTGCGGATTCATCTCTGCCACAAGTTGCTTAATGGACTCGGCGACATCCTCACTACCTGGAGCAAGCTTGGAAACCACAACGCTTGCGGCTGCACTCAGCTGGTTATCAAAAATCTCTGGAAAATCGGCACGCTGACTCTGCCATGAAACAGCGTCAATCACAGTAACCGGCGCCAACAAACTAATACGCTCCCAAGACACCTGATTCACGTTATCAAGAATACTCTGCAGCTTAGCTACGCCAGTTGGTTCAACAATTAAATACTCTGGATCGATAGTGTTTGAAATAGTCAGCACTGAAGTCGCAAAATCCTGCTTGCCCGAGCAGCAAATGCAATTCTCGGTAGACTCCCAAACTTTGAGGTCAGAGTCCTGCCTTAAGCGACGCGCATCAATATCTGCCTGGCCATATTCATTCTCGTAGATAGCAAAATCACGCCCAGTCCGGCGCACGAGCTCCTGAATGAAGGTGGTTTTACCAGCTCCAAGAAAGCCTGATACAACAAGGATTTTCATGAATACAACTGCTTCCTAAACTCGTTGGCACTCACCAACGCAAAAAGCTGGCGAGAAACCCAAACTTCTCGCCAGCTTAAAACGTACTAAATCACGCTACCTCATTAGTGCCTAGTCAATAACAACAACTGGCTTGATGAGATCAGCTGGCTTATCACGCATGGTGAAGAGAGCCTCCTCAAGGTGATCCCAGCCGTGATAGAGGTGGGTAACCTCTGGATGAAGGTCAAGGCGACCAGAAGTAACAAGGCTGGAGAGCTTCTCCATGCGCAGACGTCCGCCAGGCATGAGGCCACCACGAATGTCCCTGTGACCCATGCCAACGCCCCATTCGACACGAGGAATATTGACGTAGTCGCCAGAGCCAAGGTAATTGACGTTACCAATCTTTCCGCCAGGCTTGAGGGCCTTAACAGCATCCTCAAAGGTCTCGCAGCCTCCACCGTCGACGCAGACGCGGTCAACGCCCTTGCCACCGGTAAGCTCCATAACCTGCTCCCAGATTGGACCGTCCTTGTAAGAAATGAAATCGGTTGCGCCGTAGCCCTTAGCTGCCTCAACGCAAACTGGACGGGTACCAACAGCGATGATGCGAGAAGCACCATGAAGTGCAGCACCAGCAACGGACATCAAGCCTACAGGTCCAATGCCGATGACTAGGACGGTGTCGCCAAACTCAACGCCAGCAAGCTCAACTGCATGGAAACCAGTTGGAACCATGTCGGAAAGGATACAAGCGTCTGCTGGGTCCATGCCCTCTGGCATGTGAGCGAGGTTACCGTCAGCATCGTTTACATGGAAGTACTCAGAGAAGACGCCGTCCTTGAAGTTAGAGAATTTCCAGCCAGCAAGCATGCCACCGGAGTGCATGGAGTAGCCAGCCTGAGCCTCAAGAGAGTTCCAGTCTGGAGTAATTGCAGGAACGAGGACGCGGTCGCCAGGCTTGAAGTCCTTGACGCACTCACCAACCTCAACAACCTCTGCGGAGCACTCATGACCAAGAATCATGTTATGACGGTCGCCGATTGCGCCCTCCCACAGAGTATGAATATCAGAAGTACAAATTGCGACCGCAAGTGGCTTGCAGATTGCATCCAGAGGACCACACTTTGGTGTCTCCTTCTCAATCCAGCCAGACTCGCCGATCTTGTTGCATAACCTTTCATAAAACCACTCCTAAAATCTGTGTTTCTAACAACGAAACACTACCTACCCCTCGTGGAGGAGCACGCTATACGCGTGACACCCCAAAAGACTTATACTGGTGCGGATATCTAATATTTACGCATGAGCAATATATGCGCTAACATACCGCTTACCAAGTCTCTGACCGATAAAAAGCAACGCTTATCGGCGAACTGATACGCGCTGCAATCAAAGGGCAACTGTCCACTTTCTGTTGTGCGTGTGCGGCGCCGAATGATACATGGCACCTCAATAGTAACATGTACAGATACAACCTCTGCCATTCAACCTTTTGAGCTTGCTATTATAATTCTTGCAGACGGGTTTCTCGCAAATAAACTTCCACAAGGGAAAACCAGCAATTACAGGAGAACGTGCATGCCTTTGGCAACTATTGAGAGACGCAGAGCTCATTTAACTGAGATATGTGGTTTCAATTGCGCTTTTACTGGCTCCGGCAGTTCCTTTCCCGAAGCGTGCTTTTGTTGCTCAACTTTATCGAACCTCGACAGTTTCACCAATGCACTTTTCTATTTGCAGCTCTTGCATGATATTCTTCTGGTATTGGTTTAACAACTATATCCTTGGATTAATTTAATTGCTCTTGTGTTGCTAACACCTTTTCTGACCATTATTTTCTTACTAATTAACACCGTAGTTGTTGTAAAAATAATGGATTTTCACTGACATCGATGCTGCCATTTTTGATATTGGTTATATCCTGCTCATTGCTTCTCCGCTATCGTAAGTTATTTGGGACCCAAATACTCACCGCATTGTTGTCGTTTTACTAGGGCTTTTATGCTTGAAGGCCTATATGGTTCTCGTTTACTTTTGTAGCTTGCTCTGTTCTATTCGTGGATATACCGAATCCTTCCCCACGTCGCCGCACCTATGATTACATCATTATTCATAGCGCCGGACTTGATAGCCGCGACCAACTCCTTTACTTGCAGGCAGAATAAACAAAGCTCTAGAACTTTGGAACAAGCAACATCAACACGGAAAGTTTGTTGTTTCCGGAGGCCAAGGTGCTGATGAAGTTGTCTCCGAGGCTCAAGCTATGCGCAACTATCTTCTAGAAAAAGGACGTTCCACTCGATGTAATCCTTATGGAGGATAAGTCAACCACTACCTGGGAAAATCTTAAATACTCGATAGGCATTATCAACAATGACTGGACAGCAAGCGCCAACACCACCAGCGTTGACGCAAGCGCATCCAGCGGTTCTTCCGCAGCTTCTACCATAGGTACCGACTTCACCACCGCAGTTGTTACCAGCGATTTCCATGTTTTCCGCTGCGCCGAATACGCTCACAATCTAGGCCTTAAAGCAGACGGCATTGGATCTCACACAAAGGGCTGGTACTGGCCTACAGCATTTATCCGCGAGTTTATTGCAATCACTAAAGCGCATCTCTGGCCGTATCTGGTTTTTGCTAGCATTTATATATTGATTAACGTCCTCGACTACGTATTCTTCTTCCTAGGGGTTTTGTAGCTACGAAGTACACCTCATTACCCCCTACGACCAGGAAGGAAGTCAGTTGGAGACATTTGAATTTGTGCTCATCGTTTTGACGTGCGTCGCAGCTTCCTCGGTCATCGACAAATTTGTCAACGTCTCCATCCCGGTAATCCAGGTGGTCATCGGCCTGTGGTGGCGCTCGTTTTACCCAGCGTCCAAGAAGTGCATCTGGAATCCGAGCTCTTTATGCTGGTCTTCATTGCTCCGCTCCTCTTCAACGAGACGAGAGAAACCAACATCCGTGCACTTCTCCTCAACTTGAACAGTATTTTGTCGTTAGCAATTGCACTAGTAATTGTCAGTGTTCTCTCGGTCGGCTACGCCCTCCATCTTATGGTTCCCTCAATCCCCCTAGCTGCAGCTTTTGCGCTTGCCTCAGCACTTGGCCCAACGGATGCAGCCACCGTTACTGCACTTAAATCAAACATTCATCTAACCCATCGTCAGCAGACGCTTCTCCTGAGAATCCCTAATCAACGACGCGTCTGGCGTTGTTGCATTCCAATTCTCCGTTGCAGCAGCTGTTACGGGTACGTTTTCTCTGATAGACGCAGCGGGATCATTCACGGTGCTTTTTGTAGGCGGCGTGGCAGTGGGAATTGTCACAGGCTTTGCCTTCTCTGCCATCAACGCAATGCTTGGCAGATTGGGCTATGAGGACACTGTTGCAAACGTCCTCTACGAGGTACTCACGCCATTTCTTGTCTATCTTCTTGCCGAAACCTTTCACGTTTCTGGCGTACTTGCCGTTGTAGCAGCGGGCTTAGTAATTGCACTTCCTCGCAGACAACACAATAAAGCGCTGGTAGCAAGACAAAAACTGGTATCCGATTCCACATGGAAAGTCATAAGCTTCCTCATCAACGGCACCATCTTTGTCTTCCTGGGAATGCAGCTTCCACTTGCCGTACTCCCTGGTACTAACGGTGGCCTCAATATCCTGCAGATTCTAGGTATTGTTGCTGCAATTACCCTGTTCATGCATGGCGTCCGCTTTGCATGGCTCTACGCACTGGAAACTCACAAGCTCCACAAAGGTGGTCACCTCTGTACTGGTAAAGACAACGAGAAGGACGATGGCGAGAAGACCGTCGAGCAGCTCGCTGAACTGGACTCCAATCAAAGTGCTGAGCAACCCTTCAACATGTCCAAAGCCGCGTGTACTCCAAAGCCTATCTCTATCACATCTACCGAGCTCATTAAAAACGTGCTGGTTACCACCATTGCGGGTGCAAAAGGCGCAGTAACGTTGTCGATCATCCTCACCTTGCCCCTAGTAACTCAATCCGGAGCAGCATTTCCACAGAGGGATTTGCTAATTACCATTGCCGCCGGCGTTATTCTCGCCACATTATTCTTGGCAGACAACCTATTACCTGTGTTATCCAAGTCTCCAGAAGCTGACTCTGACCTACCTGAACGCCTCCACAAGGGAGAGATTGCCGTTTTGGAAGCTACTCTTGCCGAGCTCAGGGGCATGCTACAGTCAGAAAACCCCATGTCAAAGTATCTACCTGCGCTTCGTTTGACCATCACGCGCTATACCAACCGCCTGTTTGCTTCTCGTATTACCGCGCCCGACTCGGGCAAACTGATGAAAGAAGTAATACTTCACGAGACAGAAGTCCAAAGGAAATGTCTTGAGGAGCTTCGCAAGCGTCACGTTAAAACCAACAACCCCATTCCATGGGACCAAATTGTTGATGACATTACTTCAATTCGCAGGTCAGTGGGTTATTATGGACCTGTTGCAAACATTGCTGCAAAGACAAACCACCGCTCACGGTTTGCCGTTGCTCTCCACGAGCTTAAGCTGTCAGCACAACGCATCATTGATGGCGGCATTAGACACCTTGAAGATGCTGACCAGTCCTACTACCAGGCATGTCTATACGCGCTCGAGATGGAATACGCAGGGCTCGACGACCCCGGGAGCGCATTGCAAACGGCGACGATGAAGAGATGGCAGTCATTGCGTCAAACTTGATGATTGACCATGAGTCGGCAATTGAGTCCATTTGGAGCCGCATCAACATCAACGATGAGCACGGCTCTAGTACCACTCAAGTTTCTTACCTGCTACCTTACAATCTGAGCTCACATAAGATGTCACCGCACTTTAGGCAGCAGATTGCTAATGCTCGTGAGTACGCCGATGATGTGGCAGAAAACGCACTCCGCATTGAGTTGGACCAGATTTCACGCCTTCAGTCTGAGGGGTGTCATTGACCGCGAAGCTTTGCCGCTCGCCTACGCGAAAACGTCTACTACCTGCAGAGTGACTTTGAGTGAGTAGTGAGCTCCACGCCAGACACACGCCCCGCCACCGATACGACCACCCATCCCCTCATCGATGCGACCACGCAATCCACCAATCCCACGGCGAGAAAAACGACCATCTCCGGATTTTCTGTCCACGTGAAGATGTCCTCTGTAGCTGGAGCTCCTGTTGTTTACCTCTTGGGAAACGTAGCCGACCACTCCCTGTCCAAATACCTGAAAGCGTCAGTCTAGTAACAGTTGGTGTTAACCTGTGGGAACAGAATTTCTCGCCTTGGTGCGCTCCACGCGTTTTTGCCAAGGGACCCAACTTTGGAGATAACGCACAGAAAACGCTTGATACACTGATTGACCAGATAATTCCCTGGGCAGAATCAGAGCTTACCGAGCCACCGGCGTATAGAGTGCTTGTAGGCTATTCACTTGCGGGACTGTTCAGTCTCTGGGCTGGTGTGTCACAGCCCGATGACGCCCCCATCGCAACCTTCCAGCGCATCGGCGCTGTATCGGGATCGTTCTGGTTCCCAGGTCTTTTGGACTACGTAGACCATCAGCTCAGTGTAAGGGCAGTCGGCCTCACACATGCCTATCTTTCGCTAGGAGACCGAGAAGCACGAACTCCCAATCCACAAATAATGCACGTACAAGAAAAACGCAGAACTTCTCGCCAACAAGCTGAAGAATGCGGGGATAACCTCGACGTTTGAGCTAAAACGTGAAATCACTTTCAAAATGTTGAGGGAAGAATGCAAAAAGCTCTGGACTGGCTGCTCAAATAGGGTAAGATTCTTCAGAACGTACATGCCAGAAAGGTCTTATGCCCAATTCAACGCAATTTGACAGCAAAACTGAATCGCCCAACACAGCCTCTGGCGAGCAATCTAACTACTTTTTTGCACTCATTCTTTCCCTCATATTTGGCATTTTTGGCATTCCACAGTTGTATCTCAAAGGCTGGAAATCGGGACTTACAAGACTTGTCGTAAATATGACGCTGATTGTTGGCGCAATCGTCCTAGCTCAAATATTTGCCTTACCAGCAATGCTTTCTTATCTTCTACCAGCAATTCTTTCGTACCCGGTTATTGAGAGTGCTCTAAACCTCATTTACGAAGATGCCAATGCTTCCAAAAAACTCATAAAAGGTAAGCTTAAGCTCCACAAGCGGTACGCCGGAAAACAAAAAGCTGGAATTGCATTAGCCTCGCTGAGTGTAGCGCTCTACTTTAGTGCTGCGCTGACGCAGCCGCTCCAACTACCGTCTCTACCGCGGGCATATCAGGTCAACAAGCCACAGTTCAAACGACCAATGCGCCTTCGCAGACAGACTCCGGAACACCATCCACAACCTCGCTGGCAAACACAAACGTAACCATCAAGTTTATCGACGTCGGTCAAGGAGAAGCCATCCTTATTGCACTTCCCGAGAAAACCATGCTTATCGACGCCGGTCCTACGGGTTCGGCTCAAAAATTGCCCAGGTGCTCCGCATGAACTTGGTCGAGAAAAGATTGATTACCTGATAGCTACCCATCCTGACGAAGATCACATTGGTGGCATGGCGGACGTCATTTCCAGCACCCAACCGGGACCATTTACGCGCCAAATAAGACAAACAACACGGCAACATACAGAAAGTTTCTAACCGCTATTCAGAACAATAACCTGCAAATAACTCTTGCTGAAGCAGGGACCATCATCGACCAAACCAATGACTACAAGATAGAAATTCTCTGGCCCACCAAAGACGCAAATTTTCCCCGATACCAATGACTACTCGATAATTATCAAACTGACCGTTGGAAACAAGACGTTTCTTTTCACGGGAGATGCACCTACAAACGCAATTCTTCAGAGCAATCCAGGTCACATCGACGTGCTCAAGCTCTCCCATCACGGCTCTAGAACAGGCACAAACGAGCAGCTGGTCCGCAAAGCTCTCGCCCACCCTACACCGTCATTTCTTACGCTTTGGACAACTCCCTACGGACACCCCATGCAATCAGTCTTAAACGCCCTCCACAAACATTCCGTTGAAATCTGGGGAACGGGGGCCAACGGAACTATTACCATTACCTGCGATGGTACAACCATTGATATATCTGGCGAGAAGAACGGCACTGTTGTTGCTCCTACCTCACGAGAAAAATCTGGCACTTCGTCAAAATCGAGGACTAAGTAATGAAAGCAATCATTGATCGATTTGAAGACAACAACCTTGCCGTGCTTGAGCTAAATGACCAACCAGGCAATATGCTTACCGTTTCTTGCAACGAGCTCCCAAGCAATGCTTGCCAGGGTGACGTTCTTTATTATCAAGACGGTATGTGGGCACTAGCCGAAGAAGAGACTAACCAGAGTCAAAACGATATCGACGAGCTATTCAATTCTCTGCTTGTGCGTGATGATAACGAAGAGGATTCCTACCAAGATAACGCATATTCAGAGGACGAGTAACTACTTCTGCACCTCAGTCTCTTGCAGCAAACGATCCCCACTCAGCAAAGCGCGCAACTCATACCCTAACAACAAAGAACACCCTGCGAGCTCATAACCCGCAGGGTGTCTTTTTGTAGCTGCAGCTTTACGTTACTACATGTCCTTCTCGCTTAGGTTCCCGTGAGTGCTGTACCTTTTACATACAATGTGTGACCGTTAGCAGTAACGTTTGCTGCAGTACCATTGAACTCGGTGACATAGCTATCTGCTGTCAAAGTCCAGGTGCTATTGTTGTCCAGAGTTACCGCAACAGTACCTACCTCGGTGGAAACAGTCTGGTTAGTGGCGTTGACGATGTTGCCGTTAACGTAACCCTCAAACGTGGTTCCTTCGAGTGAGGTTCAGAGCAAGTGTGGAGTTGTCGCCAACAAGCACCGCTCCCACCAGGTCCTGAGCTTTAGCGTTAAAGGTTGCCTTGTTATTACCGCCATTCCAACCGTCATCACAAACAGAGATAAGAACGTTAGCAGCGTCTTCATTAGTTAACTTGACGCCATTGAGCTCAATGTCAGCGTTAGTGTTAGTAACGTGGAACATGTGGCCGTTCTTGCTGGTGAGGGAACCAGCAGTCATGGCAAAGGTGGAATTACCTGTTGCTGCGTCTCCGGACATGGACTGATAAATCATGATGGTATCCATGAAGGTTGCATTGCCATTGCACTTGGTGTTGTTTGCCGTAAGGTCGCAATCGGTAAGCTCAATGGAGTTCAAGCCCTCAATACAAACGCCCTCGGAAAGGTTAGAAACAAGTGTGGCGTTAGCAACGTGGATCTCTGCCGTGGAGTAGATAGCTGGCGAACCCAGACCATTGGAGGTATAAGTACCGCCGTCTACGTAGACTGTTCCGCCGCCCCTGTCGGTACGAATAGCTGCAGAAGACTGACCGTTTGTGGTAACCGTGAGGTTGTAGGCATTGGTGGTGCCTCCACCGGTTGTCATGGTGCCACCCGCGCCATCGCCGGTTGTGGTGATGGTGGTGTCTCGACAATAACCTCAGTTCCATCACCGTCGCCGCCGTTCTGACCGCCATTGCCTCCGTAGCTAAAAATGCCGTTGGCACCCTTTGCATCTGAAGTAACGGTGAGGTTAGTCAGCGTAGTGGTTGAACCTCCCTCAACAAGAACTGCAGCGTTCTGACCGTAAAAATTACAGTTATCTCCGCCGTCGGAATCTCCTGTCTTAGTAACCGTGGAATTGGTAATGGTTACATCATCGGTAGTATTGACCAGGATGGTATTCTCATCAGCAGTAGTGCTGTTGACTGCATAACCATTCAGGGTCTGAGCGGCGGTAATCCGAAGTGCTTCTGAAGCCTTCTTGGTAGCTTCGGTTGTGTATTAGCGGTTGCTTTGCGGTTTTGCAACCAGCAAGTCCGAATGCCATCAAAACTGGAAGACCGGCTACTACATCTCTTCTTGTGTACTGCATAATGTGCGCCTCCTTGCACTTATTTGATGTATGCAATGAAGTGATTTTTACTCCCTTGCATCTGATGAGGACATAGTGAGGGGCGAAGATTGAACAAAGATTGAATTCTCAAAGTAGAAATTTTGGAAAGTTAGTAAATCCCCAGTTCAAATGCAAAATATGCGATTTTCGCATATTTTTGCTCTATAATATCTACCTTCGCAAATAAAAAGACGTCTTCACGAGAAAGACGTCTATATAAAACTAGTTTTATTGAATTGAAAGATTAAATATTGAACTTCAACCTATACGTTATTTTCCCTTAATAGGAAGCTGAACAGTAAAGATAATCCGCCCTTTGAGTAGCCTACATTAATGGTTCCACCATGCTTTTGAACTACAGCTTGTGCAATCGAGAGGCCCAGTCCGTAGTGATTATCCTCACTATTTCGGACGTCATCAACGCGATAAAACGGTCAAATAGATGATCGAGCTTTTCCTGAGAAATCTCTTCCGCGTCGTTACTAACGCTTAAGATGACACTATGACCTTGTTTCTTAAGATTTAACTCAATCTGAGTACCCGTTGCATGCCTCAGGGCATTATCAAGCAGCACAGAAATAACTTGCGTAAGTTGATTCTGATTGCCTGTAAGAACAATCCCCTCTTCAATGTTGCTTTGAAGTACCTTGCCATTCTCGAACGCAAGCGTCTCAAAGACCAGTGATTCTCCAGTAACCACATGAGAGAAGTCCAGCTTTTCCATAGGCACTTCCCTATTCTCCGCACTAGAAAAATCTAACAGCTGTTTTACCAGCTTTCCCATACGATTGCTTTCATATTGAATGTTGGAAAGCCATTCGTTGTGGCTAAAGCTCTCTGGATAGAATCTCTGCATTGGCGTCAATAACTGCAATAGGAGTCTTAAGCTCGTGACTTGCGTCGGATATGAACTGCTTCTGCTTTTTATCGTTCTCTTCAAGTGGGCGAATAATGCGCTTTGCCAAAAACACAGAAATAAAGAACATAACTACCAGCGACGCGCCTCCTACAAAGCAGAGCGTTTCGCATCATGGTCTGAAGACCGGCTTCAGAAACGGTGTTATCCATAAACGCTACAAGCGTATAGCCATCTTTTCATAATCACGTAGGAAAGATTACCTGTTCTACCAGAAGAATTTCCTTCGTTCAAAATCTGACGAGCAAACTCAGTAAGGTTTTCATCGGAGCTAACGGTTTTCTCGCCATTAAAGACTGAGGTACAGAACCATCTACAGAAAACGATACTGAGTAAAACGTTGAGAGCTCGTAAGCAGATCTCTGGCCTGGCGGTTGATTGTCAGATTTGTTTGACAGCTGAGCGTCAGGTTTGACCAATGGCTGCTGTGGACTCTGACCTTCGGAGCTTGTCTGTCCCTCAGAACTACCCTTACCCTCTGAGCCATTCTGTCCCTCGGAGCTGCTTTTTTCCTTCTCAAGAGAATACTGGCTGGCGTAGCGATTAAGCACGTCCATATTCTTCTGTCTGATCTCCTGAGTACTAGCAAACATGATGACCGACAGCGTCACTGTGAACAGCAGAACAAGCGACACCATAATGGAGAGGATAATTTTTCTTCTGGATTGCCTAAACAGTTTAATCCCTCAATTCATATCCCAAGCCGCGAACTGCTTTAATCTCTACCGTAGAGCCAATAAATGCCAACTTTTTGCGAGTAAACGACATGTACACCTCAACGTTGTTGTACTCGGCGTCGCTTTCAAATCCCCAAATCTTAATGGCAAGCTGATCACGCGTCATAATATGACCATGATTGCCAATCATATACTCAAGAATGCGCAGCTCTTTTTCGCTCAGACGCACATTTTGACCCGATGTCTCACAGGTCAGTATTGCGGTTGTGGTATCAAGAGAGGTCACCAAAACGCAGGACATTCTCCTGGAAGCTGGAGCTTCTTCTTCCTAGCGCACGCAAACGAGCTAAAAAGTTCTGCCGTCTGGAATGGCTTGGTTAGGTAGTCATCAGCGCCGTTATCCAGGCCCTCGACCTTATCGTCTAGCTGGCTTTTTGCCGTCAGCATTAAAATAGGAATAGTAATTCCCTTGCTACGAGCCTTTCTAGAAACCTCAAAGCCGCTCATCTTAGGCATCATGACATCCAGGATTGCAATGTCGTACATGTTGCTTTCTAGGGCGAGAAGAGCAGACGCGCCATCAGTCATATGATCAACGTCGTATTTTTCTTGCTTCAAGAGAGCCACAATAGCTGCGGCCATTCTCTTCTCGTCTTCAGCTAGAAGTACTCGCATCACTCAACCCTATCGACTCAAGCCATTTTTGCATTTCACTAAAAGTATACGTGCCTTTTACCGCCAACTCTGACACCACATAGAAGCACCGTACTCCTTCTTGTACCCCTCAATCATGTTGTCGAATCCACCGCAAGCCTTCTTGTAATGCCAGAATATGAATGGTACACAATCAAGGGGTTCATATAAAATCTCTACCATCAATCGAGAAGAACGTGTTGTTGCATTATTACGTCAAACGTGTCTCCGCAAGTATAATTGATGGAATTGTGCAACCAACGACCGCTTGATTTCCCAAGATAGACATATGCTATATTGAAGCAAAAGCGCCCCCGCTATCCCCGCTTTGAACTGCCTCCCATTTCTTGGACATAAGAAATGGGAGGCTTTTTATGCGTATAGATCGTAGGGTAAAGTACGATGTAGAGGTGAGGAGAAAGGCAGCAGAGCTCTTTGCTTCCGGTATGGGATTTCGTACGGTTGCAAGTACTCTTTCTGCTCCACTCTCAACTGTAAAAACATGGCACCATATATACCACGCGTTTGGAAGCGAGGTGCTACTGACCATGGATGGCAAGCAAGCTCTCTATACCTACGAGCAAAAAGTTGCTGCAGCAAGAGCTGTCATTGAGGACGGCATGACAAAGACTGAGGCGATGGCCAAGTTTAAGATTATGTCGCTGGCACCACTTAAGCTCTGGTGCAAGCTCTATCGTACAGGTGGCGCAGAGGCTCTTAAGCCAAAGCCAAAAGGAAGACCTAAAGGCTCTAAGTCCAAGCCTCAGAAACGCACCCGCGAGCAGGAACTTGAGGAGCGCTGTCGCAGGCTCGAGACCGAGGTAGCCTACTTAAAAAAATTGCGCGCCCTGGTCGAGAAAGACGAGCTCTGACCGGGGTAAAGGCTGAGGTTGTGAGTGCTTTGCGGGTCGAGGGATACTCTTTGTCCTATTTGCTGGAGTGCTCAGGACTTGCAAGGTCTACCTACTACTATGCACGAGCTCACCCAGTAAAGCTGACACGCCCAGAGCTACACCGCGCGGTTGCAGAGATTTTCTCGCGTACTACAAACGGCTGTGGTCACAGACAGATAGCCATGTGTCTGCGCGCTGAGCTGGGTGTAAGAATCGCCGACAAGACTGTTCTTAAAATCATGCGTGAGATGGGTATTCGCTGTAGGATACGACGTGAGACAGACTATCACCGCTATAGCTCCTATAAAGGTGTTGTCGGTAAGACCTTTGAAAACGTCATAGGACGCGACTTTTCTGCCGATGGACCGTGGAAGAAGATGGGCACCGACGTCACGGAGTTTAAGCAGCCGTGGGGCAAGGCATACTTTGCTCCCATCTATGACTTCGGAAGCAAAGAGATTGTCGCATGGAGCACAGCGAAGGGTCCAAACATGGTTCAGCAAAAAGCTCTTCTCGATCAACTTTTAGCGAAGATACCTAAAGGCATAACTCCGATTCTGCACAGCGACATGGGTTGGCAATACCAGCACAGCGCATGGTGTAGACGACTGAGGGATGCAGGAGTTGTCCAGAGCATGTCCAGAAAGGGTAACTGCATAGACAACGGTGCCACCGAGCAAGTCTTTGGTCATCTGAAAGATGAGTTCTTCCGAGGAAGAACGTGGCCTAACTTTGAGTCTTTCAAAGCAGATTTGGACGCATATGTTACATACTGGAACACACAAAGGCGTCAGGTTAAACTAAAAGGACTGACCCCGGAGGAGTTCCGAAATCAGTCCTTGGTGGCCTAGCTCTTTATTAAATTCGTCCAAGTTTTGGGACGCAGTTCACTTGTGGGATTGCCGAGGTGCTTTTTTGTTGGTATTCGTGAGCGTAAATCAAATCCACACCAACAAAAACGAGACCGTTTCCTTCCAATTAGCTGGACGGGCGTATCTCGTTTTTAATCAGTCTATGTAACCGTTAACGCTTAGTCAAACCAGATCTTTACAACGTCGCCGTCGGAGGACGTAATATCCATAAGCGTGCCACTCTCACCAGTCTTTGCAGCTTCCATAAGCGCATCAAGATTAATGTTAGAAAGCTGCTCCCGTGTCTCTTGATTAAGATGATTCCCACTAAACTGAATTCCCGAATTCAAAGCAAACTTTGCTAGACCCAAAGGTACGCACATATCAACAACATCGCCGTTGTTGGAAACAACATACACGTGCAACCCGTGCTTTTGCAGATCCAGTTGCCTATGCGAACACCCTTTTTTCTTTGTTGTCATCATCATCGTCATCGCCATCGTTTTTCTCGACTTTGACCATGCTCTTTCCAAAAAGCTTACCAAAGCTGAAACCTGAAGACTGAGAAGCAACACCCTCGTTTTCCTGCTCTGCAGGCTCTTCCACAATCTCTGCGGACTTGTCAGAATCAACGGAAAACAACCTCAGTAGCGCTCTTTTGGGCAGCAGTACTCTCCTGAGTGGAAGCACTTGCACCGCTCAAAAGCTCGTCAACGGACACGCCAAGGAAGCGTGCAAGATCTGGCAACAGCGAGATATCCGGATAGTTAATGTCGTTCTCCCACTTACTCACCGCCTGCGGACTCACGTTTAGCTCTTTTGCCAGACGCTCCTGCGTTGCAGTTTTAGCCAAACGAAGACGCGCAATACGACGACCAAGGGTTTCAGATGAAGTAGTCATAGTTGCTCCTTTTCTCAACTCATTATCACTGAAATGGCATGCGGGCGCTGATTTCACTATGAGTCGTAACAATACGTTCAACAAGAACGCATCAGTTGAGCTGGGTATCGCAATGGTTTCAAACTACTCAACAGCAGGTTGAATTCGCAGGTAAACCATACTTTTTGACCGAAATTTACTTGCTCTAAAAGTACTCTCCACTACTATTTAAACAAGAATTTTTTATGTTCTAGAAAGGTCTGTCTATGGCTGGCGAGAAGAACTGGGTGTTCTGGACCAGTGGTGCGCATATTGTTTCTGGTTTTTGAGCAATGCGCTACAGACGGTTTTTGTTGGTGTCGACGAGGATGGCATCGTGTACCCTCTTTGATAACAATCAAAATGTCTTTGCTTTCGGCCCATGCTTCAAATATTGAGGGAACTATCGGTGGCTGGAGAGGCACCTGGCTTACTATTAACGATAAAAGATATGCTCTAGAATTTGTGCCTCTCGCAGATAAAATTGCTCCCCATCTTCTCATTGGAGTCATAAGCAACGTCTTTGTGCAGGAGCTTCATCATGGAGACCAGGAGAAGGTTCCTCGAGAACTTCTTGAAGACTTCAAGGTTGCATTTGAAAATGCCAAGTATGGGCGCTAAACAAATAAGACCCAAGTTTTATTCTTGGGTCTTATCAATCTGATAACTTATTTATTTGAGGTACTTTTTTAATTTCATTCTTAAAAATAATAGGTCGAACAAGAACTGTAAAGACTATAGGGAATAATCAAAAATGGCGCTACCACAAACAGGCCCACAACAGCCTTTCCTCGAGCTGTGACTCTTGTACCGGGTCCTCTAGCATGCTATTCAAAATATCGGTCATAATAAATGCAAATGAACCGTCGGTAAGAGTATACGCAAGTACCCATTCAAGCAAGAATAGAACACCAAAGACAAAGTGACGTGGTATTTGCTGTCTTTTTACAAATAGCAAGTCTCTCATCAAATGAAAGTTGATACGCCTCTGGAACTTTTCTCGAACCATTTAACTGCTCGTTGTTCTGGAGTCATTATAAGCTCTCAATCTCATTAAGTTCTGTATCAACAAGCGTTGCTCCAAGAGTATTCTTAAAGTGCGCAAGAGCAAACTGGTGATTCTCAGGCGTTAACGATGCCACCGCTGGCTCAACAACCTCAATGTGATAACCCAGATTGTAAGCGTCCACTGCCGTATGCAGCACGCAGATATCAGTAAGAACGCCGGTCAGAATAACCGTATTGACGCCGCGCTCCCTCAGACGAATATCAAGATCAGTTCCCGAGAAGGACGAGTAATGACGCTTATCCATCCAGAATACATGGCTGTCATCCTTGTGTTGCTGGTAGAAGTTATTTAAAGGTCCAAACAGATCTCTACCACTTGTGCCAATAATATTGTGAGGTGGGAAAAGCTTAGTCTCTGGGTGGAAGTTATCCTCTGGGTCGTGAGCGTCAATAGCAAAGAAAATATAATCGCCACGATCAAAAGCACACTTAGTAGCTTTATAAATAGCATCTGAAATAGCTTGAGCTGGCTTGCCTGCTGTCAGCTTTCCGTCATCTGCTACAAAATCGTAAGGTGTAGTCAATCGAAATCAAAAAGCCTTCTGCATGTTTTGATCACGCTTCTTTCTTGAGCTCTACAAGAGCAGTCAGTAAAAAGAATAGACGTCACCTATTGTACAGGTGACGTCTCTATATTCCACGCTTAACATGTAAATGTTTTATACGTAAGTACTCAGCTTATCAATGTAAGAATCTAGTTCATTAACTGAAGTCCATCTTCAAAAATTAAAGCGACTGGATAATTTCTTCTCCACGAGCATTTTGCGAGATAAATCGAATCTCACGACGAGGTTCAGCGTCATCAGACACTAGCTCTTCCTCTGATAACCTGGAGACATACACATCAAGTGTTCTCTCGCCAATTTGCTCCGCAAATTGCTCTCCCCACTCGATGATAGTTGGTCCATCGGACTCAAGTGCGTCATATAGACCAGTATCTTCGAGCTGGTCAGGATCACTCAAACGATACAGATCAAAGTGGTAGAGCGGCATGGTTTTACCCTCGTAAACCATCTCGATTGTAAAGGTTGGGCTGGTTACGTCATCAGTAACACCCATACCTGCAGCAATACCCTTAGTAAGCTGCGTCTTTCCCGCACCCAAGTCTCCCGTGAGCACTAAAACATCTCCTGACTGCAGGAGTTTGCCCAAAACCTGGCCAAGAGCAATGGTCTGTTCAGTAGTAGTAGAAACAAACGTGCCAGCTGCGGTTTTTTCTGGCAGATTAGTTGCAGTGGTGTTATTTGTGCCAACGCCAGCGCCGGCAGAAGGATTAATCACAAGCGCCTCCCCGAGGATGTTTCTTAAGCCAATCAGCAAGAAGTCGCAAATCATCTTTAAGGAACTGTGCCCATTCCTTGCGATAAATAGTTGATGCAGGATGCATAGTAGGGAGCACGCTAAAGGCGCCTATCTGGTAAAACTTACCGCGCAGCTCTGTCACACCCTTATCGGTATGCATAACAAACTGTGTAGCAAAGTTTCCCAAACAAACAATAACATCTGGCTTAATAGCACGAATCTGGTCGCGAAGATACGGAGAGCACTCCTCCACCTCAGCTACCTTGGGGTTTCTATTTGAAGGTGGTCGGCATTTAACCACGTTAGAGATAAAAACATCCTGGCGAGAAAGACCAACTTCTTCTAACAGCGCATCAAGTTTTTTGCCCGATGTTCCCACGAAAGGCTGACCGCTTAGATCCTCATTTTTACCAGGAGCTTCTCCTACAATCATAATGCGAGCTGTGGGATTTGGCCCACAAACACAATATTGGTACGCGTTTCCCAAAGCGGACACTTTTTACAATCAGCTATCTGCTCGCGAATCTCATCAAGAGTTTGACCTACTTGTTTAGAATATGCGATTTTAGAATATTCTATATTTGACATGCGTTTTCTACCTAAAGCGTTTTTAGGCGAAGCAGGAGTTGCTGCCATTAGATGTACACCTTATCAAGGCGAGCACCAAAGTTGCAAACTACCTCGTAGTTAATGGTTTTTACGCAGATCAGCCATCTCATCTACGGTGATTTCTTGGTCGCCATCTTTACCAATAAGGGTTACCACGTCACCATAACAAATCTCGTGCACAGGCTTGTTAGCACGCGCACCTGTTGTATCAACGGCAATCATGAACTGATCGCTGCAAATATTGCCTACCTGGCGCACTCGACTTCCGCGTGCCAGAACATCCATACGGTTAGAAAGATTGCGTGAGAGTCCATCAGCGTAACCGATAGGCACTGTTGCTACCTGAATGTTATTGCGAGGAACGCGCCAGGTCATACCGTAACCAACACCATCACCAACAGCTGGATAGACTACACGCGTCACGCGACCGCGTACGCTCATAACAGGCTGCAAGTCAATGCGTGGAATGGTGAGCTTACTTGGATGAAGCCCGTACAGACCAATGCCTACGCGGACCATATCAAACTGGATATCTTTGTGGAGGATGGTACCGGGGGTGTTGTCAGCGTGAACCAAGCCCAGCTCATAACCTGCATTTTTGAGTGCTGTGATTGCTTCAACAAAACGATTAACCTGCAGGGTCAAAATCCCAGTTGTCGAGTACATCAGCCGTAGCAAAATGCGTAAACGTACCAGCACATTCAAGACCCCTGTGGAAATCGATAGAACCGCGCACCTCAAGAAGATCTTCTCGCCTGACGCCAATACGGGTCATGCCGGTGTCAATGGCCAGATGATAGCGACCAACCTTATTAGCTGCGGCAGAAGCCTCACCGTAGGCAAGCGCAAAGTCAACTGTGTAGACGGAAGGCACAATGTCAAAACGAACAAGGTCTGGAATAGAGGTGACGGGTGGCTCAGAAAGCACCAGGATAGGACTTTCGATGCCAGAGCAGCGCAGTTCAACACCCTCATCAACCGTTGCAACAGCAAATTGATCGGCACCCACAGACTGCATGGCTTTAGCACACTGGGCAGCGCCATGACCGTATGCGTCAGCCTTAACCACACATTAGCTTAACACCACGGTTAAGCTGAGCTTTAAACGCCTTCACGTTGTGGCGGACAGCAGAAAGATCGATCTCTGTCCAAGCCCATCTATCCTGAGGATATGCCGACATCAAGCTCACCTACTCCGCAGCTTCTTCAAAAATCTGCCATAGGAACGCAATTTGCTCCTCAAGTGCGTCGGAAGCAAGACCAATAACGTCGCAGATGTCGCCAGCCATAGCTCCACGTACACCGAACTCTCGGCAGCTAGCTGACCTGCGTATGCATGAACCCTCACAAGCAAGCGAGCAGAAAAGATTGGCGGGTCATCAACTGACCGGCAACTGAGCTAAGCGGCCAGCAATGGTACCAGCAAGAACATCGCCGGAACCAGCGGTTGCCAACGTAACAGGACCAGGCTTTGGCAGCACAGCTTTCTGGACGCCTACGCAGCCGGTAGCGGTGCCCTTAGCAACAATAACCAGCTCAGAGCCACCATCTGCCCAGACAATCTTACGAGCTGCCTCAGCTGAGCCACCAGACTTGCAGGAGGATTGTCTACCTGATTGACCAAGCGACCAAGCTCACGACGATGTGGAGTCATGATAAGCGGAGCAGTACGACGAGTGAGCTCAGGAAAATCTGGAAGGTTGTTGTTAGTCAGGCGAGCAATGCGGTTAAGCGCATCAGCGTCAGCAATAACGGGCAGCTCAGAGTCAAGCAATGCAGAGGTAACCTTGACGGTTTCCACCAGAAACGCGCATGCCAGGACCAACTAGCGTAACGGTACGCATGGCGGCAAGCTGCAGCACCAGTGGAGCTGCCTCCTCAGTAAACACGCCCTCAGCGTCGCATGGGAGGCCAATAACAGGAACCTCTGGCAACATCATCTGAACGCAGCTAACAATAGCCTCGGGTACTGCAAGCGTAACGTAACCAGCACCCGCACGAGCAGCTGCCTTAGCAGCAAAAACAGCAGCTCCTGGGAAGCGGCTAGAGCCACCAACCACCAGTACGGAGCCGCGAGAATACTTATCACAGTCGTTGAGCTGAGCAGGAACAGAAGCAAGATAATCTTCCAAGTCAACGCGCCATGCAACAGGATCTGCCTCAACAACCAAGCGCTCTGTCTGCTCGGCCAAAAGAGCTACAACAATAGAGCCACAGACGTCTCGACCAGCGTCAGCAATCAGACCAGGCTTCAGCGCAATCATGGTAACAGTGACGTCAGCAACAACACATGCGCTTTCTACCTGTCCCTTCTGCGCAGAAAGACCACTTGGAACGTCAACAGAAAGCACGCGAGCGCCAGACTGATTAAGGCACTCAATCCAAATATCAAACGGAGCTCTCACTTTGCCGTGGAAACCGGTACCCAGCATGCAATCGAGCACCACATCAGCTGTTGCCAGCAGATCGATAAGTTCCTGGCGAGAAGGACCAGCAAGCACCGAAACTCCCGCGCGAACGGCGCCTGCGCCATTGACGTGCAAGATGGCCGGAAATCTGATCTCGGCTCAAGCGGAGTAACCACCTTAACGTTGCAGTTTCTAGAGCGCAGCGCTTCTGCTGCCACCCAGCCATCTCCACCGTTATTGCCAAGACCTACGAGGATGACAACGTTACTAATGTCTCCCCCCATGCCAAGGGCTTCTTGAGCAGCAGCGTAACCTGCACGGTGCATGAGCTCGGAAACGCTCACTCCCACGCGTGTCAGTGCAATCTCTACACGTTTGATGTCCTCAACATTTAATACCGGCTGCATAACTTACTCCTCGGATTTAACAACATCATCAAAGGTTGTCTCAATTATAGATTCTTGCACGCGCTCAAGCTCATCCAACACAGAGACGAGCTTCTTTGAATGAACGTGCCAGCTCTTGGGCGGCATCTTCCTTTTGATCTACCTTAGGTTTTACAGCATTGGTGACGGCACCGCGTTTGCTACCGCAACGTCTCTAGTGTACGAAATAGAAAGTGCAATCTCTTGCACGCCCTGCTCGGCCGCAATCTGTGCAGCCTTACCAGCTAGACGAGCTTGTGGCCTAGCCAGTTGATCTCTCTCAACAGAAACATCCTGAAAACCAACACCAGACGAGAAACCCGTTCCTAAGGCTTTAAGCACGGCTTCTCTTGCCGCAAAAGCGAGCAGCATAGTGCTCCGCAGGGCGAGCAGTGCGCTCACAATACGCACGCTCGGCATCGGTAAACATACGGCGAATAAAGTGAGGGCGCTTATCAATTGCCTGCTGCATGCGGGCAATCTCAAGCATATCTACACCTATTCCTGCCAGTGCCATCGTATCCCTGAATTTATCTGCGCTTAGCGCTAAGCCCTATACGCTTCAAAGCTGCATCAAGCACAATCTGGTTTGCCTGCTGGCAAAGCTCATCAGTAGGTCTTCTGCAGAACACGTACCAGAGGCTCAGTTCCGGAAGCGCGAACCAACACACGACCATTGCCTTCAAGGAACTTCTCGGCAGCTGCAACTGCATCGCTGACCTTAGGAGACTGCATAGCAGCCTCTTTATCAGTAACGCGAACGTTAACCAACTGCTGTGGATATAACCTTTAACGGGACAGGTCAGCTCAGAGAGTTTCTCGCGCTCTGCTCTTAAGACCTCCATGATACGGAGACTGGTCAGAATACCATCGCCAGTCTTAGCAAGATCGCCCAAAGATGATGTGACCGCTTTGCTCACCGCCCAAGCTGTAATCGTTTTCGTTCATGCAAGCGTAAACGTACTTATCGCCTACGTTGGTTTTCTCATAAGAGAGACCGGCGTCATCAAATGCCTTGAACAGGCCAAAGTTACTCATAACGGTGGTAACCACGGTCTGCTTAGCTAAGCGACCATACTTGTTGAGGTAGGTGCCACAAACGTAAAGAATTAGGTCTCCGTCAACTACGTGGCCACGCTCATCAACTGCCAGGCAACGGTCAGCGTCACCGTCATACGCAAAACCCACGTCAAGGCCATTCTGAACCACAAAGCGCTGCAGCTGGTCAATGTGAGTGGAGCCACAATCAACGTTGATGTTAAGACCATTTGGAGCGTTGTTGATAACGTGAGTCTCAGCACCCAGCGCGTCAAAAACAGGGCGAGCAACGCTAGAAGCTGCGCCGTTTGCGCAGTCCAAGCCAATCTTTAGACCCTGCAAGCTAAAGCCACAGCTAGCAATGAGACTGGAGATGTAGCGATTACGACCCTGCATGTAATCAACGGTGCGACCAATGCCATCACCAGTTGCCATAGGAACTTCAAGCTTACCGTCAATATAACTTCTACCTGCTCAAGGACATCCTCGTCCATCTTATAGCCCTCTTGTTGACCAGCTTAATGCCGTTATCAGTAAAAGGGGTTGTGGGAAGCGGTAATCATAACGCCGCAGTCAAAGCCACCATCTACTACCTCGTAACTCACGCCAGGGAGTAGAATAACATGCAACATGTACGCATCAGCGCCAGAAGCAACTAGACCCGAAACAAGCGCGGACTCAAACATATAGCTTGATCGCGGTATCCTCACTAATGATATGCGAGCCTTGCGAGACTGCTTGGCTCCGTAATACCAGCCTATGAAGCGGCCAATTTTATACGCGTGATCGACGTTCAAACCCTCGTTGGCGCGGCCTCTAAAAACCGTCTGTTCCAAAGTATGCATATAGCGTCTCCTGGCTGCGAATGTAGTGTTGTCGGGTGAGACAACTTGCGCAAAGCGCCAGCGAACTACTCGACAGGGTGGGGCTTCTCGCCGATGGCGAGAAGAACGTGCGGACTAAGCGGTTGTGCAAATATGCAAAACGACCATTTAAAAAGTATACAAAAAGAGACCTGCCGAAAGACGACAGGCCTCCATAAGAACATTTTGTGAACGAGCGGCCTTAGCGCTTGGAGAACTGAGGACGCTTACGAGCCTTCTTAAGACCATACTTCTTACGCTCAACTGCACGAGAATCGCGGGTGAGGAAGCCAGCCTTCTTAAGGTCTTCACGATACTCGCCAGCCTCAAGCAAAGCACGAGCAATGCCAAGGCGAAGAGCACCAGACTGACCGTTGATGCCGCCACCATCACAGTTAGCGAGAACATCAAAACGACCAAGAGTATCAGTGATACGAAGTGGTGCAGTTGCATTGTCTACGAGCTGCTGGCGACCAAAATACTGAGTTGCCTCGCGACCGTTGACAGTAACCTTACCAGTTCCAGGAATAAGACGAACACGAGCGACGGCCTCTTTACGACGACCGGTGCCGGTATAAACAGCGGTGTTATCTGCCATCGTTTAGCCCTCCAGCTCAATCTTAACGGGATTCTGTGCAGCATGTGGGTGTTCAGCACCGGCATAAACCTTAAGCTTCATACCCTGCTTACGACCAAGGGTGGTCTTTGGAAGCATGCCCTTAACAGCGTGCTCAATAACACGCTCTGGGTGCTTCTCCATAGCCTCCTTGAAGGATTCAAACTTCAAACCACCAAGGTAACCGGAATGACGCCAGTACTCTTTATGGTCTGCCTTTACGCCAGTAAGAACCACTTTATCTGCATTAATGATGACCACAAAGTCACCAGTATCAGCGTTTGGCGTGTACTGTGGCTTATTCTTACCACGAAGAATCATGGCAGCCTTTGTAGCCAGACGACCGAGCGTTGCGCCCTCAGCGTCGATGAGCACCCACTTGCGCTCGACTTCGCCAGCCTTGGCAAACTGAGTCGACTTCTTCACTTGACTCCTCCTACGAATTACGAGATGACAACCCCTGGACGGGCTATCTATGCTTTTTCTTGTCAGAGATTACGGGGCTCTGTGGAAAAAGCCTTAAAAGTATACTCCACTCTTTAGCAGTTGTATGCGGGAATTTTTGTTGCTTCACGAATGCAACAATTCATTCAAATTAGACGGGTTTCTCGACAAATTCTGGGAGTATCATCAGATAGACAAAGTATGACCGTGCGTTTACTCCAGTAAGTCATTCGAGGAGCAACTATGCCCAGCATCTATACTGTTACGCTCAACCCCGCTCTGGACAAAACTGTTCATGTTCCAAACTTTACAATTGACCAGGTAAACCGTATCAACTGGCTTAGACGGGACGCAGGCGGTAAGGGCATTAACGTCTCCAAAGTCATTACAAAACTTGGTGGAGAGTCAACCGCCATTGCTGTTCTTGCTGGCCAAACTGGACAATGGATTGCAAACGCTCTTGACGAGCATAGCATTAAGGTCCATGCAATTACTGTTCCTGGAGAGACACGTACTAATCTTAAGGTTGTTGATACCGAGGGCGGCACCAATACCGACATCAATGAGCCTGTCCCGAGGTTACCGACAGCATACTTGACCAGGCACTTGTTAATGTTGTCTCCAAGACTTCCGCTGGCGATATCGTAGTTCTTTCTGGCAGCCTCCCCCGCGGAGCTTCCACTAACACATACGGTCATTGGACACGTACTCTACGTGACGCCGGGCTGAAGGTTTATCTGGACGCCGATGGTGCAGCGCTCTCAGCAGGTCTTGAGCAGAAGCCATACTTCACCAAGCCAAACGATCACGAACTCTCCGCCATGCTTGGCCGTGAGCTTGTCGACGTAGACGCGATTGCCACAGCCGCATCCGAGATTGTCGCTGGCGGTATCGACACTGTTTGCGTTTCCATGGGAGGGCAACGGTGCCGTCTACGCTACAACCAACGAAGTTTGGTATGCAGGTCCAGTAAAAAGTTAAGGTAGGAAGCACTGTCGGTGCCGGTGACTCAGTTGTGGCGGCGTTTGCCTTTGCAGATGCACAGGGTCTCTCGACAGAAGATACGCTGCGACTGGCCATGGCCACGGGCGCCGCAAACGTCATGGAGAGCGGAACCCAGGCGGCAGAGCGCTCGGTTGTGGATTCGCTTATCAAGAAAGTCCAGCTCACGCGCCTTTGCTAGCATTTTTGAGTTGCTACTGAGGCCACTTCTAGCCTACCTTACCTAAATTGCTACCAAGCTACTTCTAGCCTACCTTGCCTAAAAAGTGCAAAGAATCTGTTTTTTGGACACAGATTCTTTGAGAAAATCAGGCAAATCCACTGATTCTTTGATGTTTCCAGGCAAAAGCTACAGATTCTTTGCTGAAATCAGGCGCTTATAACGTCACTCAAAAATACCTGCAGTTACTCAGAGATATACACCTCTACTCAATAAAACTTTTAATCTCTTCAAGGCGATCAAAGCAACTTTTGCGACCCGTCAAGTACAAAGAGCAGGGAGGCTTCTCGGACTTCTCGTTAACTTTAACCTCAACTGGCTCAGGAGGTTCAAGTACCAATACTCTGCCCTCATTCTGCAATTCAAAGAGCTGCTTTCTCTGATCCATATAACGCTCAGAGCGAGAAGCCAATGCAGCTTCATAATATGGATATGCCGTATAGAACTGTGAACGAATGGCAATCTGCTCATTCATATCAGTTTTTACGTAATCGTGATCCTGCGTAACAATGACCAGCGCTTTCTTTGCGGGTTTATGGTCAGGAATAATAACAGGATGCTCAGCTTGACCATCAGGTAAACCAAGCGCCGCGGCAAAGGGAATTGAATCAGTTGTCCCGCCATCAAGATAACGATGACCATCGAGCTCTACCATACGAGAAACCGTTGGCATCGAAGCCGAAGCTTGAACCATCTTAATATCATTTGGCAGACTTTTTACATGCAGATATGCCGGAGTTCCAAACGTAACGTCTGACGCAACAGCATACATTTGCATAGGATTTGAATTGAATGCTTCGTTATCACAGGGATCGAGATGATTCTGGATTTCTTCATACATAAACTCGCCGCCAGCGATGTTTCCCGTTGTAACTAGCGAACGAAACGACATAAATCGTGGATCATCTCTAAATGCCAGCATAATGCGCATAGCACGGCCAATTTGCTTTGATTTGAAACTCACAGCATTAATAGCACCAGCAGAAGTGCCCCATACACTTTCAAAGTTTGTAACGCCCTTCTCACGAAGTACATCCAAAACGCCAGCAGTAAAAAAATACCTCGATAGCTACCGCCTTCAAAATAAGTGCGGTAGATGAGGTATTTTGATTTTTACTCAAAGACGCACCGTCCAAAAGTCCTCATTGTTTGCAACGTCTTTATTCAATAACTTTGTATCATGCTGACTTACCATGAGTACCTCCAAAGCGTTAACTCAAGTGTACCCAACAATTTGCTCAACTTACTCTTGTGCTTTTATTTCTGCACATTTTAACTTTTTTCATCACAAAAAAGCAGGTAAACTACTACGCAACTGAAAGTTGACAAATTTCCAACTGCACTTGGTGGCAAGCAACTGAGTCTTTTCTTACAGTAAAATCATCACATGTGAATCCGATTCAATACTTCAATCCATCATTGATAGAAAGGAACAACCATGTTACTGAGCGAGAAAAATCATGAGCCTCAGAAAGCGAAATGGTTGGTCATAAGAAGAACTTGCGCAACAGCTTGGCGTTTCAAGACAATCCGTTTCCAAATGGGAGTCTATGGCTGCCATGCCAGATATTCAAAAGATTATGGCTATGAGTGAGCTCTTTGGTGTTTCAACCGACTATCTGCTCAAAGATGAAATGGAGGATCTCCCTGCAACTGCAACATCTTTAGACTCTGCAGAACCCTCAAGTGAGAGAACTACTCCCGAATCTTCTTCACAAACTAATGAGAAAGACAACTACTCTTCCACAAAAATTAAAGTATCTCTGGATCGAGCAACGGAATATTTGGATACCATTGCAAAAGACGTCTCGTACAACAGCCTTGCCGTTATGCTCTTTATCTTAGGTCCTGCGATTCTTGTGTCGCTTACCACCTATGCAAAAACTCAAACAGATTTTAACCTCACGTTTATTAATTCAAGCACGCTCGATACGTCCAGTCTTCTTAACATCATAGGTGTTTCTATTATGATGCTCTGCATTGCAGCTGGTGTAGCCTTCTGATTTTACAGGACGTAAAACTTTCACCATTCAAAGAACTTAAAGAAAATGCCCTTGATCTGCAATATGGTGTTGAGGCGGCTGTTAAACGACGCGCCGAATCCACAAAGTCCTTACGTTCTTTCAGCAAGCCGCCGGAATTTGTCTTACCATTCTGAGCTCTATCCCTTTTCTTATTGCATCATATTTTTAAAGATGGTCTTTACTTTTCAATAGGATTTTTATTGCCATGTTTATGGTTGCTTTTGGGGTCTTTTTGCTTTATTAATTCCGGTATTGTCAAAAGTAGCTACGATGTTCTTCTCCAAGAAGACTATTCAAATAGTGAGAAAATCTCCAAAATAAACAAAAAGTCTATCCACGCTCAGTATAAGCAATATACGCAAGCTTACTATGTAGTTATCACACTCATATATCTTGGCTATAGCTTTATTACCTATGACTGGGGTAGGAGCTGGATCGTCTGGCCTCTTTCTGCACTCTCTACCACGCTGTCATCAGTGTTTTAAGTGCATTTAAAAAGAAATAACAGAGACATGAATACACGCCCTGTTGGTTTAGAAAAAGCCAACAGGGCGTAAAAATTTAACTTACTGTCTCATTTAATATGTTTACATGTAAAATTTTCATATCATCCTAATGCTTCGTGAAGACAGAATTTCTGCCATGGTTGTAAGGTGTCAATCAAAAAGTGTCTTCATCTGGAATATGGCCAACAACATTTGTTTTACCAGTATTAATCATATCCGTTCGAGCAATTTGCATCTCTCCTGCATAATGACCATAGAGGCTGCTCTCAATAATAACGTCCCTCGACGAATAGTAGAAGTGCATTAAATACGTCAAAGGTATGTTCCTTGTACTTCACACGACTCTGAGATGAACGAATAAGATTTTCTGAAACATCTCCCCTATTACAGTGAAGCTCCTCAAGTACAATGCTCTTCTCGATAGATGGAATGGTATCCATAAGCTTCACACCAAAACTCACCAGGTCATGCGGTAGGGACTTTTATTTTTTTCAAACTCAGATTCTGTAGCAAAACAATTAGAAATAATGACGTCGTCAATAGTCCCCATTGAAATATAGTGTTCCACCTGCAGGTGCATAGGCATGTGTCGATGCATCTCTAGCGTAGGAAGACCTTCGGTCACCGGCCATGGGCCAAACGAATTTTGAGCCTGACTGGTCACAAATGCTGCAGTATTAATACCATACTTTGTAAAACGCTCAGTACAACGATTGAAGAATTCAAGACCCAATCCAGAATAACCATGAGGATAAAAGTTATGACAACCAATAAGCTTATTTCTATTTGGTTGGTATTTTTATTATGGTGTCAAGATAGTCCACGTCATTGCTCATGTTAAGCTCAACAAATAATCCTTCTGGATTAAATGTCATAAAGACTCTTCTTTTCCAGTAAATCCCAAATCAAGCCTAAAGCCGTCGGCAGCAATCTCTTTAAAGAAAGAAAGATTGTCATATGAAATCCCAAGCTCTTTGAAAACTCTTGGATTAACATCAACAATAATCTCAAAGCCAAGACGATGCGCATATGCATTGATATCAGAAAACTTCCGCACAATAGCTTCTTTAGTGTCCTGAACCGAAAGAAGACAACTAAAAATGCGAGAAAATCCAGCACTAGCTGCTCGATCTAAATATGCAAGAATATCCTCTTTTGTACTCTTTTCAGGATAAATTGAAATTCCAAGGCGTTTCATATTCCACCTTCTCTAAAGATACGGCCTCGATGACAAATCTGCACATCAAAGCCGTATCTATCGCACCCATATAATTACTCTATTCACGTATTATGCATTCTGCTCTTGAGAGAGATTCTGTTTATCCCAAACTTTTACGAATGGATAATAAATCAAAATTGAAACTAGAATTAAAACAATACTCAAAATAATGGCTCGAAATCTCCACCAGTCGCAAGATATGCACCAATAGGTCCTGGAAGTGTCCAAGGGGCGTTAACTGATACGCGATTTACCAGACCAAGCACTGTTGCAAACCAAGATATAACTCCACACACAACAGGTGTAAGCACAAAAGGAATTGCAAGGGTAACATTCAAAACAATAGGGGCACCAAAAATAATTGGCTCATTGATGTTAAAGAGCGCCGGGAAAAATGCAATGCGACCAAGATCTTTTGCATACTTAGACTTACAAACAGTTACCAGCAAAATTGCAAGTCCAATTGTTGTACCAGCACCACCAATAAAAATGAACCATTGATAGAACGGCTCTGCACTAATCGAAGGAAGTTGAGTTCCTGCAACGCCAGCGGCAACTGCAGTGGTATTTGCCTCAAGCAAAGTAAGCCATAAAGGACGCGCGATTGAGCCAACAATCGAGGCACCATGAATACCAAAGAACCAGAAGAATCCATAGAGCAACGAAATAAGCATAACAGCAGGAAGACTATCAGTTGCATACACAAGAGGCTTGATGAGAGTGGTAATGGCTGCATTCCAGTTAAATCCAAAGTAATAAGTAATGGAGCCAAAAAGAAGAATAACAAGCAGCGTTGGAGTGAGTGCCTCAAAAGATCGAGAAACTGATTCAGGCACTTGTTCAGGCATTGTAATCTTAAAGTTAGAGCGCTGTGTAAAACGATAAATATTAACTGCAATAAAAGTTGAAATAATACCTACAAAAAGACCTGCAGATCCAAGATTTGCCATAGGAATAACAAAGCCGGTTACACCAGCGTTTGCATCTTTTAGTACGTTAACTGGGTTGATGGTAAGAAGAAAAGCCATAACAGATAGAATCGCGCCAGAAAGTCCGTCTAACTTGAATGATTTAGCAAGACTGTTTCCCATTCCAAAAACGGCATAAAGCGCCATGATGTACATGGTCATTCGATATGGAAGAAGAATCTTTGCGGCATTTTGAGAAAGGAACTTATAAATTTCCCAATCTTGAGGGATAGGAGGAAACGCAATAATCAAAAAGAAGGAGCCTACGATAATAAGAGGAAGCGCTCCGATAACATCATCTCTTACTGCTAGCAGATACCGATTAGACCCGAACGGACATTGCCGGTCCCTAGCTTTTCTTCAAGAAACTTTTGTAACTTCTCCATTTGTTCCCTTCCTTCTCACAACGAACGTTAAGAACACTTCTTACAACAATTCCTCATAATCTCTTAGCTTTATGCATTGCTCTTTCCGAGCAATTCATCAACTTCTTTTAAGATATTTTCAACATTGCAAAAGGCATAGTCTTGAGGAGCAATAACTGCAACAGGAATAGCAACGGAATCAGCAATTTGCTTTTTTCTATAAGCTACTTGAGGCCCAAGCAACAACACATCATAGTCAGAAACCCTGTCTTCATAGCTTTGCAGTGCCAACTGCTTCAACCTTAATATCCATACTATGTTCTTCCGCATACTTTTCTATCTTTTTCATAAGTAGAGAAGTCGAAATTCCACCTGAACACACAAGAAGAATCTTATAATCAGCCATAATTTGCTCCTTAAAGCTACTATAAACATGCTTTAATTTAACACTTGCACTCTAATACGCTTAAGATCTTTCAAAAGAAATAGGTTATAGGTAGCTATTATTCCGTCAACGTTAAATAACCTGAAAGATACTATGAACATAACAATAGCCCGACTTCATACATGAAATCGGGCTATGAAAATCTATACAACGGTTATATTACTACCCTAGTCCAGCTTGTCTCTCTTTTTCTTACGACTGCCTGCAACCAATCCTGAACCCAGTAACGTTAATCCTGCTGAAACAGCAACTTGATCTGTAACACCTGTATTTGGAAGTGATCCATCAGAAGTTTTTGCAGAGGTATCTGTGGTAGTAGTTTGTGCTAATTGATTAACAGCAGATGCTTCATTAGTAGTCGCAGCATCATTTGGCGCCGTCTGTTGATTGTTTGTACCATTCTGAGAGGCTGTTTGCGTACCAACCTCTACAATCTCATCTATAGCTGAATCTACTGTACTGTCTTCAATTACCCTACGATCATCTCCAGAAACCTCAACAAGAATACGTCGTAAACCGTTCTTTCCTGCAGTAATTAATCGACGTAAACCTTGTTTAAGATTTGGATTAGTACGCTCCTGTCTCTTAAACGGAATTGTTTCAGTAATAATATTCACGGCTGGCTTACTAAACACAAGTTCTTTTACACCTTCATCAGGGGTAACCTGATATACAAGCTTTGCTGATAGCTTTCCAAAAGCATCATTAAGATTTTGAGTTGCCGTATCAACTGCTGACTGTTCCACGTTCTCATTAGCCAAAATTTGCTTAGCTTGAGCGAGAGCTTCTTGATAGGCCCTTACCGTTTCCTCTGTATACAAACTAGTATCAACATCATTTGCTTTATCGACCGCTTTTTGAAGATTCTCTTTATTTACCTTATAAGCATGAGGATTAGTTACAAAAAGATTCTGAACTTCTAAATCTCCATCCCATAGTCCAAGGCCAACATATGCATCGTTGTAGTATGAATCTACAGTATCAAATGTATGGTTAAGGTACTCTACCCCATCAACAAGAACTTTTACGCTGTTTTTACCCTTGATTACCTTAACATGATGGAATTTTTCCGTCATTAAGACGTTTTCCCATTCATACTGCCTTCTGCAATAGTGTCTCCCATAAAGCGATACAAACGAACTGTGTCGTTGTCTCCAAATTGGACAGAATATGCATTACGCGGGTCAACATTTTCTGAAGCATAGAAAATATTGATGAGACCTTTTTGATATTTAATATCAACATCAAGCTCATACTCAGGGAATGGAATCTTCTGTTTTCCCATGTAGTAATCATTGGCGCTCACATTTTTATCGTATAGACTCTCTCCGTCGACATACCATTTTCCAGCCACAGACGTTAAATCTTTTACGTTTGTCTTGAAATCGTTACGAGAAATAGAAACAGTAAATTCCTTCAGACAACGTTAGATCAGATTTTTGATGTTGCAGTAATTTTAACGGTTCCTTTTTTAAGTGCTGTTACTAAGAGCTTGTTCTCTTCTTTAACAGAAAGCTAAATCAGGATTATCAACGCTCCATACAACGTCCTGCGGTACAGTTGAAGGCATTACGTACGCTTTGAGCTCAACAGTATCTCCAACATATACGTTATTTTGAGCCGGTGACGCTTGTACCAGCTCAAGCGGTTTTGTTGCTTCTTTTTTATCCGTCCACGTGTTGGCCAATGGATACAGCGTTATATCCGCCTTAGCAGTACCACCCTCAGCAAATGCACTTACACCCAGACTGCTTGGTGCAGGGAATATTTGGTTAGCTCCTGCCACGGTATTACCGCGAGAAAACACCTCAACGCTCGCTCTATCTACATAGATATGTAAATCAATACTACCGTCAGCGTTTCTCTTTACTGACTGAGAGTCTACCTGGGCAAAATTTATTGCTCAAAATAATGCCCGACTTACTACGATCGATGGAAAGCGTTTCTGTTTCCAAATCATATACGACTCTTGTTACTTCATTTCCACCTACGCGCAAATTAAATCCAACTTTTTGGTACTCTTTACCAGGGCGGAATGTAGAAACAATTTCGTACTGATCTCCGAGAAACCCTTAAGCGCATCGCTTTTTCTCGTCTATATCAACATCATTTAGAGTGACAGCCTTATCCTCTTGACGCAAAGACTTGTATGCATCAATAGGCGTCTGTGTCAGACGATACGATCATCTTGCTTAACAAGACCAGGGTTTAAATTAAGGTTAAATGTTCCGTTGAATTTCTGTCCAACAGTATTAGCTACTAAATTGCAATAATCATCCAGGTGTTCATCCAGTTAACTTCAACAAGTTCTGGCAACGTTGGATTTTCAGTAGTACCAAAATCCTGAACATAATATGTCATCGCTGCATACGAATCTTTACCAAAATTCATAGATTGATCGACTTGCTCCAAACTCTGCGTCTGGTACGAACGTCCATTTACCGTCTACCTGCTTGAAATCACCCACTTTGTAGAAACGACCGCCACGCGATAAAACCCACTTGATGGTTCCATCGTTAGCTTTAATGGGATAAAGATCTGGACACTCAGTATGCAAATTAGGATAAGTAGACTCTGCTTTCCAGTGCGTAAATTATCTGAAGAGTAAATTCTTAAAGGACCGCCAGCCACAACCATAAACCACTTATTCTGCCAGCGGAAGACCTTAGGATCGCGGAAGTCTTGAGACTGTAATGGATCATCTGTCCAGTCAGCTGCAACTTGATCGACCTTTGTCCAAGTTCTACCTTCATCTTTGCTGTATGCGAGTTTAATGCGCTGACCATTACCATCAGCTGTGATAAGTGCTACCAGTCCACCCTCACCGTTATCAAAAAGGCCGGAAGTGTTATGAGGATCAGCAACAATACTGCCAGAGAACATGGCGCCATTGGCATCAGGATAAAATGCGATAGGCTGTTCTTTCCAATGAACTAAATCAGTACTGGTTGCATGGCCCCAATGCATGGGACCCCATTTGGTGTCATCGTGGAATTGATAGAAGAAGTGATAGACACCTTTGTAATACACCAAGCCGTTAGGATCGTTTGCCCATCCATCTTTAACTGAGTAGTGATATTGATCTCGAGTAAAGCTCGTTATAGTAAACTTCGTCTGCCTGTCTACGATGTACATTTAACCTATAAGTTACGCTAACGTCCTGGCCATCATCAGTAGTGATAGTACTGGTCACTGTCAAATAATTACACCAACCGCAAGTGGGAATATCTCTAAAATCACTATATACATGCCCAGCTGCATCAGTAACTGAATCTTAGCAGCACTATTCTTTGGTTGGATATTCAAATCAATTGAAGTTGCATTATTTTTACATACTGAATAGTCAGCTGGCAAGTAAACTGACCTTTTGTGTTCTACTGTTCCTGTCTAGAAGTAACCGTAATGTCCTTAAGTTCAGGGCTTTCTTCCTCGGTTATTTCTTTTATAAAACGTATTTTGAAAACGTGCCTGACTGTTCCAATTCAAAAAGTCCATAATAACCTTCAGAAATATAGGTATTTTTGGCCCTTATCGTCTCTTTGTAACGTATAGTCGCCTAAACTTGCCACTAACACATCATTAACGTAATAAGATGTCCAAGAGCCTATAGACACTACTTTTAGGTGATAGGTATTATCCGCTGTTGGCTCGATGTGCTTCTCGTTAGACAAATTGATAATCACGACCACCTTGCCAACGCCAAAACTTAACGTTGTTAGCTTCCTCCATCAATATTGACAACATAGCTATTCTTGTTATCTGGGTCGTTGTTACTTCTAAAGACAAGTGCTGCGGCACCCTCTTTACTCAAAAACGTTACATCCGTTGAATATACAAAGTTCTTGCCTTTACTTTGAGAATAAAAGAAACTGTCGCCCTTACCGCGAGCGTCGCTATACAGACCATCCTCGCGAGCTTCCCAGTTTCCATTTTGATCAGCGTGCGTATCCTCAAGATTAGTTTTAAATCCAGATTGATTTTCTGCGCTTACTGCGGATACCTCAGTTTTGTTCTCTGACTCTACTGCTGATGATAAAGCTGGCGCTTCTTCTTTTTCTCTGCAATATCTACCTTGTCATTTTACTTCATCGGTACTTTGATTTTTATCTTGTGTTTCGCGCTGGAGCTTGTTTTTACATCCTCGTTTGTTTGATTAGTCTCTACGTCTTGGCCTTCATGCGCCGTCTGATCAGTTTGAGTAGGCTTTTCTGTGCTGCCTAAAGAAGAATCTGGTGATGTATCTTGCTGACGAACCTCTACGACTGGTGACGATGTAGAAGTCGGATTAGCAAAAGCCTCCTGAACGCCAAAAATACCCTATCTGTAACATGAATGCACCTCAATGCTGCAAGCAAACAGCCCGCAATTCTATACATAGCAATTTCTTTCCCAGTAAACCATTTTATATGATGTATCATTTGGTCTTCCATGCTACTCCCTACATCTAAAATAAAACTACATTAAACATCTAAATGTCCCTGGACGCTCACACCAAGCTTGTAGTATCTTAGTATTATTAGATACGTTTTTATCTAATATCAAGATTAATTGATAAATAATTGAAATATAATTTAGATGCTTTAAAAGACTTTTCTAAATTATTTTTAATATTTATCAATATTTCTCGCAATTTTATTCATTCATCTGTATACATCTATTGCTTTCATGACTGTGAATTTCATCTAAAAATAAAAACCGCCTTCAAATACAGACGGTAGTTAGAAAATCACTATAAAATTGAAAATATACGTGGGGTTTACGCTATAACCTCAATTCCATCATTGTGCACGACGTGTCTCTTGATACTTCTCAAATGCCTTTTGATACGCCAATTGACTTTCTTAAATTCTCTGATTATAGCGTCGAAACTAAAAGAATTACCAAATACGCTAACAAATGAAATCCCACGCCCTCAAGTATATTTGTGTACTCTCTCGACATAAGCCAAGATAACTAACGTAATAAATAGGCACATTAAAAGCTTCGAAATAGCGCTTCCAATAACTCAACCGTAAAATACTATGGCTGATAATTAAAACCAAAGCTGCTGAAAACTCCCATGCTTATTCCGGCTAAAACAATCGTCAAAACTAAAATATTATTTTGCCTGTTACCAGAAATTTGCCAAACAAAGCAATAACAGAATAGACGCAAATAATTGTAAAATAAGCCGCTCCAGCAAATCGCTTTTTGCAGTATCTCTGCTCAGTTGTTATGCTAATTCCATCTTCACTTTCTTTTTCGAAAGCTTCATTACAATCAATTCTGTCTCTGCTGTTTTCTCAGTACCATTTTCCTCCTACCTTATAAAACTATTCCGAAATCCTACTTTTAGAAACACCTACTAAAAAGCACCCACTAAATTCAATACGGCGCTTAAACTCTGGGCATATTTTCTTGAAACGACAAGTGTCTCGCCAAGAAAAGTAACATGCAGCCAGATCCCTGGACTAATCCCTGTAACGTGATCTAAATTTACTAATTCCTGCCGAGAAATGCGCACGAATTCTGTATCACTTAGTTCATCTTCAAGTTCATTTAAGCGACTAGAACTTTCAAGCGTTTCTCCTGTTACAAGATGAATAAGGGCCATGCTTCCATTTGTTTGAACCCATGCTATATCCGCAAAAAACACCATACGTCGATTAATGGTTCCAGGAATATACCCAGAAAGCTTGCCATCAACCATTTCGTAGTTGGCGAACAATCCCGGCAACACGTGGATTATCTGGCCCGCTTAAAATAGTCACCTCAATTTGTGAGCGACCCTTTTCTTCTACTACGCGAATTTCCATGACCCATCCAAACAACTAACTTGACAGAACCTCTTACCTCAAGGCATCTTTAATTTAATCGTTATATCCTTATATAACGTCTTATATTCAAATGCACTAATTAAATAGAAGTGCGTCCGCTTTTGCATTTTAAATACTGTAAAGCAAAAACCACCTAACATGTATATGCTCTATCACGCATTATCAAAGTTACAGCCAAAAACTACTATGCTCTGCTAACTGCAAAACAAATTAAATAAAAAGACTGACTCCAAAAGAATTCTGGAATCAGTCTAATGTTATGTTTCATGCAACTAATTAACTTAGTCAATAAAAATTACTTACTTTTTATTACTGACTTCTTGTTGAGATAAAACACTACACATATAACCGCAAGCAATAAAAACATGCTCCCAAGCTGATAAAAGGTGTAATTCCCATGCCGTCTGTACTGGAAGATTGCTAACACGTAGTTGTCACATCAATTTGGAACCAGGGTCCAGTTGTTGAATCTACATCGCGGTGATCGGCACTCAATAGGTCTACCATCAACATGATATCTCCCGAAGCAGTAATTACAAGTTTCATATCATTACCAAGCTTTTGGTAACCAGCTGGAACTTTAGTCTCTCGAATGACATGTGTTCCTGGTCCAAGGTTAGAGAAGTAACTTTTCCATTGCTTTCGGTTGCAGCGGCTGCTGCAACTGCGGTTGACCGTCTTCAGCAAAAACTGTAAATTCCGCCCCTGGAAAGAGGTGTCTTTATATTGGCATCATTGCTGCCGTTTTATAAATAATTAAATCATATGTCCTTAATGCTAGTAATAGTATTTATTCATCAACATACCATTGAAATTTCCAGACCTATACGAGTTATGACACAACTGGAGAACTGTATGAAGTATCATATCCTTCAATTGAACTAATTTCATCAACTGACCAAGTAGTATCCCCATCAAGACTTCCAGGAACAGCAATACTTTTTGTCCAATCATTACTTGCATCCAGTGTTATTGGATCACATAATTTTCAACAGTTTGAGATCATTTACCGTTACAGTTTTAACCTGTACGGTGACAACCTTATTAGCATGATCCCGGACTGGTTGTCTCAATCCATTTTTCTCAATCTAACTTTAGATACAGGAACTTTCATGGTAGGGCGTTCATCAGGTGCTGTGCCTGTTCTTCAGAAGTAACAACTCCATTAACCGTTTTTCGTTGAGTAAAATCGACGGTAGCTGATGTATTTGAATAAACAGAATATGTTCCATCGCCATTATCAACAATATTTTGATCTTTTTCTTTTTCCATTAGCAGCATCAGCTACTGGAGTTCAATGCTTTTGTGTAGGGAGTAACGGTGAAACTTACCGTGTAAGTTACATCGCTTTCAAGTTGACCAACACTAGAAAGATCCCAAACGACTGTATCTCCTTCTATTTTTGCCTCTGGAGCATCATTCCATTCACTAACTACTCCATTTTTATCAGTCTTTGTATAGGTAAAACTAGTCGAATTGCCATTAATATCTACAGCCGATGCCATATCTGTAAGACCATCTTTTATAGAAACATTTGTATAAAAAGTCTGATGCTTAATATCAGCAACAATAGCTGCAAATGCTCTATTTAAACCAGCTTTATCTGCTGCAGAATAATAATGATCTCCTGCTGGAGAATTATAGGCATGCTCAACAAAACTCTGATTCGATTAACATCGCCGAAAGTACCTACAGCATAAAGCGTGTTTCCCTGAGAAACAACGGCTCTTGCATCATCGATAGCAGCATTGTAAGAAGCCTGAACGTTATTTTCAGATCCCCATCCGTAATCATAACCAGTTCCACGAATATATTTCTGACTAGCATAATAGTCATATCGTTGCCGACGTACCATTATAAAATGCAGGATTTCATCCGATATCAAAAACAATATGCGTTGGATCTCCATCACCATTTTGCGCAATTTCTAAAGCAGCTTTAATTGCATCTTTCCCAGTTAGTTCCGCCCATATGGCATTTCATAACCTAAAGAGCCTGGGTGGTAATATATTAATTACATTTTTAAAATCAGACGAATCAGATAGTCCAATTACTACCACCAAAATCAATTTTTATTAGCAGTAGAATCAGTAACTAAAGACATCTGGACTCGATTGGGATCGTCGCTACTATTACTACTCATCAACTCATCAGTTAAAGAGTACAGCCTCTTGAGCAACTGAAAGACGCGACTGACCGACATCTTGTGCATACTGTTTGACTTATCAAACACTACAACAACGTTGGCTCGGTTTTTCTACACTAGCTTGAGATGCAGTGCAGCTTAATGATAGCTGTAAGTTCCATCACCATTGAGAGTGAGGTGTTTTAGTGTGCGCAAGAGCATCCAATGCCAAAGGAGCAAGTGGAAACAACTATATCCTATAGCATTACGAGATATGATTAAAAGCCCTTTAAGAGGATATCTCTTCTTTTGACGTAAAGGCTATCATTAACTCTCCTATAAACAAGTGCGTTATGTTTATGACACGCCTCTCCTTTGGCGTTTTAACCCTCTCAATAACGTTGACTCGTAGCTATACACTCACTTTACATCAATCTGACACCTATACCCCGTGCAACATTTTTCTTGCTTTAGTAGTAACCGTTCTGGAAAAGAATTGCTTCTCTGTGAAAACATTTTCGTACGTTTAGCGATAGCTGCAATACTGCTAGCTTCGCCAGCGCACAAATACCCAAAATAGAGAATAATATTGGATGTCGACTCATCATATCTACCGAAGAATCAACGGAGCGATTAGCTCAACTCGTCTGTCGTTTCCATTCCAGCAAGGGACTTGTCAGCGCGCTCTAGCATGTACCAATAACCTATGAGTATTAACGCCATAAAGGTACATTTCTGCATCACAAGCGTTACTTGATAACTTTCCTGGCTCAATAGAAAGACTATCCGCTGAGTTAGGTAAAACTACTTCGATAGAAGTTACTCTATACGCGCGGTCCTCTCCAAGAACATGAATACTACCAATCACTCTAGCTTGAAGTTCGTTGAGTCGACTCGAACATGCAGGCATTGGGCGAACGAGCGGCATGACCTGCTGAAAACGGTATGCTGACTCCTCCGCCTGTTGGCAGCGAAGTATTTACTACTGACCCAACACCATGCTGTGCACACACATCATCGGTTGTAAAGTGATAAATAGGAAGATTCACTGAAACGTCTCTTGGTATTATAAGCTCTCCCATAACACCATCATTTGCTATGTTCAGCACTTCTTTGTTATCTCAGTAACCCCTGGCATGGACTCTTTGCTATCAAAAAGGATCGATAACTCCAGAAGCACCCATCACGAAGATGCTGCTAAATTCAATTGCCCACTTTCCTTTTCACAGGAAGAAAGGTCCGTCTTGTGACATGTGTAAACTACTGTATTTTCTTTTGGGTAGCACTCACATTATTTTGAGGTTAAGTTGGTGAAGCCAGTTGCCTGGATGGCCAATTAACGCAACACCAGCAGCAAAAGCAATAATCGACATGATTAGCCATACCGCGCGCGCTTCTTTTTCTCTGTACCTTTATCCGCATTAAGAGAAGCGGGAGAATCGTGTTTGATTATCCTGCTGCTCAATACAGCCATCATGTGTTTTGGATTAGCCATGCTAAACAGTATTACTAGAACCTCTTTATGCGCGTTGCTTTCTGGGAATACACAATAAGCGCCTACACCAACGCAACAAAGCAGTACGGTTTCCAGCTAGCAGTGAACATAAAGCGTTCCAGCGTCACCGGTTACTGGAAGAACAGGCTGCCTGTTATCGACAACATTCTGTGAATTAACCAGATAAATTGTTCTCGACATCAGTTGTGGCTGGGTTGGCAGCATGTTAGCAGTAGTATCACTTAAATCAAACTCAATGTCGTTGACTTTGCATATCCAGTAGGAACACCAGTCTCAGATCATTCATAGTGACCTGCTGCGAGACCAGAGAAGGCGCACATAACCGCTTTGCATCAGAAGTAGAAAGTGAGTGCTTACCGTTACTGCAGCGTGGTCAGCAATGTAGCACCCTGAAGAGGATTACCCTCTGGATCGAGTCTTCTTAAAGACGTAGCATATGTCTACTGTAGTGTTGCTGTTGGGAGTAACAGTCTCTTGTCCCCATATGGATGGATTGCAGTCACGTAGCAGTGTTTCCAGCGTCACATCAGTACAGCGCTATGAGAGAAAGCATCGGAGTAAGCTCTGCCTCATAAGTAACCTCAATTGCCTCACCAGGATGAGCAAGAACATGTCTTTAGAGCACTCAATGGTGTAGCCGGTTTCGAAGCTGTCCAAGCATAGTCTGCACCTGATACAGCTTTCTGACCATTAATTTTTAATGGTGTCAGTCTTAATTTTTAAAACCAGCGGAAGGTGTATCAGCAATAGTAAAGGTTGCGTTCTTAGAATCTTTTGGATAATTAGAACGCAGTATTAATCTTGAATGGGACGCTATCACCAACGCTGTACTTATCAGTTGACTCTTTATACTCAGAACCAACAGTCTTCTTAACAGTTACGTCAGTCTTCTTAACATCAATAGGAGCAACATCGCGAGACTTGTATGTTCCACCATCAGCCTTAGGAGTTACGTCAACTACCATATTCTGATAAACGCGAGTCTTGCCACTTGCGGTGGTAACACGAACGAGATAGTAGCCACTTCCAGTAGTAAGCTTAGCAGTACCATCACTGCCAGCCGTTGCGGTAGCAGCAGCTGGATTTGCTGTAACTGCTCCAGCAATTGCTGCGGCAGCATTTTGCATATCTGTACCCTGAGTAAAGGTATAACCGTCAGTAGCAACAGCTGCAATCTTATCAATTGTATTGTAAGCGCTTGGCAGACCGTCAGCCATCTTATACGTTAAGTTATTTGCAGCATCAATGTCTGCATCAGCAATTAAATATGCACTTACAACATCGCCAGACTCAAGACCGTTAGTGGCAACCTTGTCCACAACATCAGTACCGCTTGTTGGATTAGCATAAGCCTGAACTGGGACCAGTGAGTAAATTAGAAGGCTGCTACAGAAAGAGGCAGCAAATCCACTAAAAATACTCTTAGTTATTGATTTCATTCTTTTCCCTTCTTTAATCTCAGGTCAACTAAAACGTAACCTTTGATAATAGTAACTTAACTCACTTTATACACTGGTTCAAAACACATAAACTACTTATTTTTCCAGCAATCGTTCATAACGCTTTTTGACTTCTTTCGTCTAGTGTTTTTAGCAAAAGCAACACCACCTACAGCAGTAAGCGCTACGCCAGCAGAAACAATACCTACAATACCCGCGCCCGCAGTTGTTGGAAGTCCAGGTATAGGTTCATCAGAAATAGTAATAGTTGCTACATTATCTTTCTTAGGTAAAGAAACCTCTGAACCATCAGTATTAACAGTAGAAATATCACCGTCTGCATTAACAATAATCTTGTGTGCCTGAGTATCAAGATTATATCCTGCTGGTGCCTGAGTCTCTCTTAACCAATAGGTTTTACCAGTTACCAAGCCATAGAACAGTGCCTTGCCTTGATTATCTGTAGTTACTGTTCCATTAGAAATTACAGAAGTGAGAGCATCATCACTATATACAGTTGCTGGTCTATCCTCTGGTCCGTACGAACCATTGCCATCATCTTCATATAATGTGAACTTAGCTCCACTTAGAGCAGTAACTCCATCTGAACTTTTCTTAAGAACTCCTAGAGGTACGGCCACGTACTGATTTGTAAATACTGCTCCATCGGCATCATATTTTGGAGTTGCGGTAAGTGTGCCATCACCATTATCCGTTACTTCAACAACAACATTTTCTGTATGAGTATCATTTTTATAACCAGTGCCGCCACCCTGGCTTTCAGTAATGGTATATCTATATGTACCTGGAGTTTTATACTCAATCTTGTCAAATGTTACAGTACCATTTGCATCGTTAGCCTTTTCTTGATGAACTGCATCATCTTGTCCTTTAAGCTCGAACTTAAATTGTCCGTCTTCAAGATTGCGTCCTTTTAAGACTTTTGATGCACTTAGAGTTACTTCACCTTTTGCCTTATAGGTATTTGTTAGTTCAAAAGAACCTGTTTGTGCTGTTGAACCTTTGAGAGTAACCACTGATCCGTTAGCAGATGAGCTTCCCTGCGCAGACGCAGTTACTGCAGATGCTTCGTAATACGATGGGAGTGACTCTTCTTTAAATTCATACGTATGACCAGTAGGACCCGCAGGAACATTAGTTAAAGTTGTCGTATAGGTATTAGGACCCGATTTTGTAGGAGTAACATCATACTTCTTCTCATTTGCGGTACCGGCATCGCGAGTCACTACACCACGTAGTACAGACGGTCTACTGGCATTGCTTTATCATGATGATAAATGCCGGCCCACTGCTTTTGTAATTGTAAGCTGTGACGTAACCGGCGCAAAAACAGGTTTATTAGTAAAGGCGACTCAGTTGGATTGTCACTTTTGATAGTCACGGTACCATTTGAAGACTTAGACGTCAAAATAGTCCTAAAAGAAATTTTTGCCTTATCATTATCATTTGAATATAGGCCTTTAGAATCATTTGTACCATCGCCGTCATTATCACCATCATGCAGTGATGTTCCATCAGCCATGGCATCGTACGCGGCTTGTGTTGGCTGAGTCTTAATAAATGATGGAATATGTCACACCATTTTCAAGTACTTTAGAAGAATCTCGTTCAGGTGACCAAGAAACTGTCTTATTTGCAGTATTAAATGTTGGCTTTACAAAATCCCATGTTCCTACAGTTTGTCCGGTAGTCGAATCATAGCTTGCAGAACAGTGCCATCTGATGCAATGAGAACGTATTGAGGGTGCCATTGCCAGCAAAAGTCCATATTTACAGCGTCAAGACCGTCATTAATGGTCACGTTTTTATAAAGTAGTGACTTTGTAATGTAGAAAGCTATTTCTTTAAAGGCTTGTTTCCATTTGAGCCGTATTTGCTTCATAATAATATTGTTCACCAGGGATTTCCATTAGGGTTTTCCTGTGTGTGCATAGTTAGTCAACTGTCTTAAATAGGCATGTCCACCATACATATATACTGAATAGAAATGGTATCCTGCTGAACCAATAGCGCGAGCCTCATCAAGTGCATGTTCATAACCGATTTGATTGGTTCGTACCCAGCCATTTCTATCTTGTGTAGGAAGACCATCAGTAACAAAAATAACATACGTGGATTACCATTTGCTGCTTTTGATGACAATCTCTTTTGTACTTTCTCTAACGCGCCTCCCAGTTTGTGCCAGTGTGAAATCCCATATTATTTGTTGCTCTTTGAAATTCATTCAGATCTGCAGTCCAATTGCACTCTAAATGTGGCTCTTCATTGAACGAAAGAAGTGCCCATCTCTACGACATCTTTTTGAGCATTTCTGTTGATTCTCAAATGGTTGATGAAAGCTGATTGACAACGCGCTTTGCTGCATCAAGACGCATTTCACCGCCAGCAGCCTGAACTGTCACTACTAGAAGAATTATCAAATACGACTAATACATTAGCCTTTTGCTCTTCCGAAGCAGCAGACGTTTCACCTTTGACGGTAAGTGTTAAATCATATGTTCCATCAGTATTTGGACTAATGGTCTTTTTATGTACTGGCGGAGTATCATCTGAGGTCTTCTGCTTCGCACGCAACGAGCGCCCGCAAACTAAACTTTGGACCCACAAAAAGCAATCATGCAGCACTGTAAGGAAAAATATTAATACTTCTCAGCTGCTTCTTATGAGAGGATGTCCATATAGAAGTATTCTTCTGTGAACTCATCAATTCTCCAAGTAAACTATCATCTTGTACATATTACGCCCTACAAAATATCTCTCTTAGGGTAACAAATAAAGTCTCCTGAAAACAACGATTCACATTCTTCACAAATATGTCAAACTAAGAAATATACCTGCAGGGTGACAGTGCTGTTTTGCAGCATTCAATTCAAATCTAAACTAAAACATCCCATCTCCTCTATCGAAGATGGATGTCTAGCAGTGACACGATATCAGTCTCCACTCGTCTCAAATTTTATTCTTATACATGCTTTCTCGAAGAACGAAGCTTTCAAAACAACCGCTATATAGAGGGCTATCTCCACCTAAACCAGCAACAATAGTGCATCACGCATTGTGTCACCAGTGTGTGGAACACTGTGAGACTTCCGTGGCTTAGGTGTATAACAGGATGGTAGTGAGTATCGGTGTCACTTGAGACCATCACTCGACGTGAGCTGTATTCACAACAGTAATATCCTTAACGCCCTTATTAACCTTAACTTGGAGAAAGTCACCGTGAGTGTCGCACGGGTGCAACGCCTTTGGTCCAGTTACGGTGCGAGTAGCTTATCGCAAACTCCACCGTTATCAGCAGAAATTATCAGCATGCAAGTTGTAAGCTCTTGGAACAACACTCGTAATCGTAAACATCACACGAGCAGTATTGGTGGCCATTGGTCTGTGGCACAGAATAGTGAGTACTTGTCCTGCGGTTACCTTTATTACCATCAATAGAATTACCCTCGCCTATCAAGAACGTCCTTCTTTAGCTGAGGCAAAATCACCTGACACCAACGAAGGTGCGTTCTTGTGATGTAATAACTCAGAATCGTGATAAACGTAACCAATGAACACCAAGTCCATCAGGAAGTTTCAACATTTGAGTTACTCCACCAAGTGGTTGATCAGGTGTAACGGTTGTGCTGTTTGGAATTCTGGTCTGCTTACCAGGAAGTAAATCTAGAACCTCCTGAGAAGCTCCTTGTTAGGAGTACCACTGACATACTCATGAGTCTTTCTTTCATAAAAGAAGTTCTTGTAGTTACTTTTATTAGAGTGAGCAATGTCACCGTCAACAACCTGGGTGGCCTATTATCAATATTTGAACTATCAGTCTCTATCTTTGAATTAGTTAGAGTTTTACGTAATGACAAACTACCGCCATTTTCTTTGGTAGTAAATGAGCATCAACGTCTACAGTTACCTTTTTGGCCATCGACTAGAAACGGTGTAATCAGGTGACCTTCAGTAAGAGTCTGTCCGTCAAACGCAACGCTAAGGCTCTGAGGATGAGTCAATGCTCATCAAAACGTATCAACCATACTCACAGACTTGATCTCTGCGATAGTATCAATGCTTGTCTTGGTAAAGTAAATGTTCCAGTGTAGCAGCTGTTCCCTCCCAGCCTTAGCAGGAGCCTGCTGGATCGACCGCTTTTTACAGGAGCTGGACTTATCGCCTCGGTATAAGCACCCAAAAAGACTGCCACTTGTACCAGCACTTGTAGACTCAAAAGTTAATGAATTGGACCTTTGACTTAACAGCGAAAACCTGCAAGATCTTGATCGTCTCCAGAAGTTGGACGGTTGGATCTCGTTGTATATTACCGTTTGTAGTTTCAGTAAGGACATTTCTATTGTTCATAACAATACTGTCAACGGTGCTCTCTGCATTTACCAGAGAAAAAGTCTCATTTGTGCCGCCATTTAAAACGTCAATATCACTTGGCTGCATAACAAGTTTAAGATTACATGGTGTTCCATCAGAGTATCTTAATTCCATAGTTATTAGCGTTAATTGCATAGGATCAGAACATGTCTGCTGTATAACTAGGATGATTCACATCAATATAATCCATAAGCGAGAAGGACTTTGTTCCCCAGTTTTCATCAACAGTCAAAAACGGAACATCGGTCTTATTAGGATTATTGTAATCTGCATTTGTATTTTTAAGGGTAAGGTCCAAAGAATTAACCGTTACATAAACATCAACGGACTTACCATCAACAGTACCAGCATTAGAAAACTTCAATGAAAGTGGCTGATTATACTGATGATTAGAACCATCCTTAGTAGGCTGCATAACAAAAGCCGTTGAAGGCAGATTGCCTGTATCTGACGCAGGAATTTCCACGCGTTTGACCCCATCACCTTGTGAGAGAACAGTCATGTTATCCCTGGTCATAGTGAACTGATAGATGTTAATCTGGGTAAAGATCACTATCGTCTTTCATGGCGATCAGATGCCTGAGCTGTGTTAACAAACATAACCAAGCATGCCATAATCATGGTTAGAAAAACCGAGATTCTCTTAAGAAAACTCTTTTTCATGATTGCCTCTCTGAAAGATGTGCAGAATACACCCTTATTTTCTTATATCTTGTTACGTAATAGTAGCCAAAATTTAAGAAAAAGTCATATTCACATAAAAAGTAACCAATTGATAAGCACTACGTTATTACTCGAACAATAATATTCTATTGGTATTCTAATTCTTATACCAAAGAAATTCTCTTATTTAATAGTTTTTTGGCTTCTGAATCTTCTCTGTCTTAGTGCAAATCCATGCAACAGTAATGCCTATACAACCAATGAACAATGTGGTGAGGCCTATGAACATTTTCTCACCAATACCTATTAATTGCATATTAGATTTGCAACTTTAAGAGGAGGATCTTGATAAGGAATGCCGGCTTTCACAAACAGATAGTACGCACCAATAAGAATGCTTAAAATTCCCGAAATAAGAAAACCCATTGAAAATGTTCTAATGCGTCGAGCTGCTTTATCCATGCCGTATCATCTCCTTATGAAAGTCTATGGTAAAGCAAAATGCTGGAAAGACAAAAATAAGGGGTCGGTACGCCAACCCCTTCCAACGTTATTTATTTTCCACTTGCCATCCTAGCTGGATACCACCTTTGGAACCAAGCAGTAAATATGCCCATACAAATAGGAACCAAGTTGTTTATAACAACCAAAATACTACCTACTCCATTTTGAACTGCAAGCCAGCTCCAAATTGCAGTTAATACGTACATAGCACCCCAACATGCAGACAAAATATAATTTGTCTTCATAAAAAGCGGATTGTTGTAGGCAACATCTCCTCCATAGCCATATTTTACGTATGCAGCGCAAAGAGAGATGCTTTAATAATGCATGATCTACGAGCCACATAAGGCCGAAAGCAAGATATCCCAAATCAACAATAAGTGTTAACGTCACCATTTCACCCATAAATATACCTACAGACAATGCACCAACGAGGGCAAATGAAATTCTATCCCAAATGTGAATTTAACATTCCTCATAATAAGCGGCATCAAAGTAGTAATAAGCAATGAAACCATAGCACCAATCTGTGGATTAAACGACGTTGCAGTCCAGAAAACAACCAAAGGAGCAGCATCGTAATCAGTTTGTGATTTTTTGCTGTGTTATCTCACTTCATTAGATGGCGTATTCTGCGTATTTCTGACGAGACTGCCAGGAGTTGGCCAATATTTGTCCCAATCAATCATGAAGGAAAAATCTCCTCAACGGTGTATAAATGCTTACCTAACGCTTCTGGTCCATATTTCTCCTCTAGAGATGGCCTGCCAAACCTCAAATGGAGTGTTAAGTTTTGTAGTAGTAATCAAAGCTACGTCATTAAAAACTTTACTACCGTCTTTACCCAAGAAAATCTGGTAACTACGACCAAGATCCGTGTAGTTCATCTCAACAACACGATCTTTGCCATCATATGCATCCTTATTGTACAAAGCAGCCATCTGACGAGTAAAAATAGCATCAGGCGGAACCTGCTCAACGGGTTTCTCGCCAGCTTTTCCACTACTCTGAAACACTCAGCGTCGCAGAAATGCAGCTTGCATCTGCCATCTGTTCAAACATCTCTTTTGGATACAGTGAGACTTTAAGCTCGGCTTTTGTCTGCTCTGTTATGCCGATGTCGCTCTGCCAGCCTTTTAACAAGCGCAAGGTACTGATCGGCACGTGCAGAAAGTTCCTTTCGCACGGAAATAACTCACCCTGTCCGCAGAAAATGCTCTCGTAATTACCTTGACCAAGAATGTGGTCAAACATCCTAGAAACGCTTACTATAATTACCCTCTGCAGAATAAAATCCACAGTAGAAATTAAAACGTGCTTCTTTTCCGGTCATGTGTGCGAGACTCATGAGCGCTGCTCATGCCTCTCTTTGCATCGCTCATAAAAGGAAGGTTCATGGGAAGTTGACGATCAATAAGATTCTTCAATATCCCAGGCACGCTGAAATAGTACAAAGGAAGCTCCAAATAATCAGATCAGCCCAAAGCTGTTGCTGAATAACTTTGTTCTCATCATCAGACATAATGCACTGACCTGGAGTATTCTTCCAGCAGTGAAAGCATCCTTTGCATGGCTTAATATCCATGGCAGCAACATCGAGCTGTTCAACAGTTACGTTTTATCTTTATGCTGTTCAGAGATGCCCTCAATAAAACTCTTTTGCAAGTCTAAGAGAATTACTTGCCTTGCCCTTAGGGCTACCATTAATGAGAAGTACATTCATGTTGTTCCTCCAACTCTTTATGTACTTCTCGCTCAAGTCTTACATTTCATCGTGCATCTTGCCGTACTCGATAGTAAATTTCAAACAGTGCCTTTTCTGGGTTACCGTCGAGCTGCATACGCATTTACGCACTAACTGCCAGCTCGCCCGCCAGGAAATGACGAGGCGTTATCTGCAATCCGTCTAAAGTACGCAAGGTTCTCTCTCATAGAGCTACTATCTAAAAATGTCTGCATCAAAAAGCGGAATGCGCTGCACGGTGATCGCATCTTCTAAGCCACCTCTGCAGCTCTTCTTTACCGTCTTTGGTTATCGAGAAAAACCTTCTTGTCGGGCTTTCCTTTTGGGTAACATGTGTCGAGGTAACTCAGTCGACTTTTTCAAGTGACTGAAGCTCTCTATAACCACCTGACTGAATCTGAGCAGTCCAGAACAATTAAGGACTGCTGAAAGATTGTTTTAATCTCGTGCCAGTCATGTTTCTGCTAATTTAAGAGACCAAGGATCTCCTTTGCTTTAAGCATATCTCTCATCTCCATATATTCCACTTGTTGAATATCTTACTATGATATTAATTCCACTGTGGAATATGTCAATGAGAAATTGAAACTTTTAATCGCTTTTCGCCAGCACAGAGTCTGCATATTTCTAGTCAGAGTCTGGCAGATACCAATATAGTCCTTACCGACGGTACGATCTTGTGGCCCTCTTACTGGCATTCACGCTATCGACTATTGAAGAAGCAGTATGCCAACCGCACTTTCACGAGTGCTCTCAGCTCATCATATGCGTCGTAGGAGCCTTGGGGTGGAACCTTGACAGGTTTATCTGGCGCTACAGACCTCGCCAAAGGAGCAAAAGGCAAAATCAAGACCATCTCGGCCCAGACCGTGTGAGCAGCAAAATTTTAGGATCGAGCTCTCTGTCAATGGTAGTTCTTTTCTAGTTTTGCAAGCTGACCAACAGCAAGTTGACTTATCTTCTGCAAGCTTGTTACTGAAAACTATAGCCGCCATCTGCGCCAAACCAGATATAGTATCACCGGTGAATAAATACCATCATCAATCAAGTACACCACATGACCCCACGTATGACCGGGTACTAAGTATAGTTTCAATCTTTTATGCCATTAATTTCAAAACTTCCTCATCATGCAAAAGCGTCTCATTTGGAAATGGTTACTTTTGCACTTTTATACCAGCCATTCATTACTCTTCTGCGGACTTCTCCCGTTAAATACCTATTTCTTAATATCACCAATATAAACTGGAGCACGACTAAACAGCTGATTACTACTAGCCCAATAGCACCAACATGCATCAGTATCTGATGAGTAATTAAATGTGTTGAATATCCTGATCTATCTCAGCCAACTCCATCTTTCTCTGCAGGCGACTGCGTTACCGTATCCTGCATCAACTCATCATGGCCGTACTATTTTTGCATAAGAAGATATTGGCAACGTGCTCTCTGACGCAGCAACATGCTCATCAATAGTACCGGTATTATGTTTGAGTTCTTTCATCATGCGATAAACCTGCAAGACATCAGCACTGGAAATCTTGTAGCGTTCCTTGACACGGCAATGTCCTAACTCTATTTTCTTCCCACAAGGTGCGTCGATCCAGAGAGCGTCATCCATTTAGCTTCTTTTGGAGTCATAGACATGCTCTCAGTAGTATCAATGAGCTCTACGCTTTCATAGCTCCAGAGACTTTTAACGGTAGCTAGAAACGCATTCATATCTCCGTATTTATTCTGAGAAAAATATCGAATAGCATAGTACGCCACCTTTTAAGCGTGCGCAGTGTCTCTACAGGATTTCTTTGACGATTGCTACTAGGAATGTTGTGATACGACGTCATTGCCAAACAGCATCAAAAGATTCGTCTTCAAATTTAAATTCACGGCATCACCAGGAAAGGCTTGTATTTGTAACGCTTTCCGCTTTTGCGTTATTCTCGCAAAGTGTTTTGCCAAACGAAGCAATTTCACCCCAACGATCAATACCACCAACCATCGCATCTGATTTTTTCTTTGCAACAGCGATGGCAAGAGTTCGCCGTTGCATCCAACATCCGCCTTTCACCTCCTGCTGGAATAGCAATGAAGCCAGTCATTCTTCATCAATCTGTCGAGACATCTGACGCTTACCATCGTATGAAGCAGTCTGGCATCTTAAATCCCCAGATACTTATTACAACTACAATCACAGAGAGGACACCAAAACTGAACAAGCATAGTCTGAAAGACTTCATGGGAATAAAGTCAACAAACAGCACTACAAAAGAGAGAGCGAGAGCAAACAGCAGGTCCGCAGAGCCGTATACTCATCTCCTTTGAAACCAGTTCTATAATCGTGGGCTTCAGAGCAATCCTCCTTAAGTTAGATTTAAGTTAACTGCATACTACTACTAAATTACTATCAGTCATTTAAGCTGTTGAACGGATAAAAACAAACGCTAACGTAAAACTGTATTTAATAAACTAGTAAACCGCAGTCCGAGCTAGACTAGAATATGGTTTTACTTTTTACTGTATTCTGCAACGACAAAATGATGCAAAAATATACGATACTACTTACAATCACAGAAATTCTTGCCATTCCATGCGGCACGAATATATGGGTGGAGGTGCGGAGAATCGAACCGGTCCAAAGCAAATCCTAGGCAGGTGCTCCAAGCCTAGTTACTAATTGGCATCTCAAGTACTGCAACACTTAGTAACAGGCGTTTAGTACCCAGAGCTGGTTCAATCTTTGTAGCATACCAACTACGTGCCTCACAAGCATCTCCTTAAATGACGTCATCACCCTGAAAACGGGAGTCATCCCAGTTAGACGCGCTGAACTTAAATTACAGCGAGCGCTATCTGAGGCTCAAACAGCAAGAGTGTTGTCAATTCAATTTTGACGTTACTCCTGTGTGCGTGGCGAGAGACCACGGCATTGCTGCCCACCGCAAACTCACCTTTGTCGAATCCAGGTCACTCTATTAATGAGAGAAACCGCCACCATGCAGTTTTCAATGCGCCTGACCAGTGTGCACAATAAGCCCACAATTCAAAGTGGTAGAGAGTATACCCTATGAACCGCCATTTTTCAAAAGAGAGGACTGATGTGAGAATGTGCTACTTTTACAGATTTACCATGAGCTTTTAGAAACTTGTTTCTCGCGACTCGATAAACATGACCAGAAGAACCACCCGCGAGCAGCTGGAGGTGAAAGCCAAACTGCATATGAGTACATTCCATAAGCTGGAAATGAGGGTTAAGCTGCGCATTACTGCACCAAACTACAAAACAGAAAATAGTTCCAAATAAAAGGAAAAGTAGAAATCCTCACTGCGCAGGCTCATGCGGTGCATATGCATGCTATTTCGGTGTTCCCACCAATGACGGTTACCAATCTAATATAGCAGTAGCAAACGCATGCCCATGCAGCTTCTGAAACGCCTGAACTTGAATGCCACACGCAAGCGAAGCTCGTATGCCATTTGCCAGCAGGTGTCTATGTCTGTTGGAAGCAGAGAAACAATGCTTTGCTAAGAGCGCAATTCCACACACAACCGCCAGCTGCTCTCCAGCGCAGATGCTCTTCTCGCGCAGCCAGCCCGAATAGCGTACGAAAGCGCAATACCTTATGGCAAATGCCACAAAACTGGCAGAGCGTGTATTTGAGGCATTTTCAAACGATCCGCTGCCAAATTAATGCCCACAAAGCAGCAAATTTCCTGTCTGGAGCATTAGCATGCGCCGTGCCGCGCACCAGGTGGTGGAATAAGCATCCATAACTCCGCCCGAGAAGGCTAAAATGCAGCAACTTCTTCTACTGAATCTGACACGTGTAGTGCGTGCTTCAAGAGCACTCCAACCAAATTGCGCACATCAGCGACATATATCACATAGATGAGCATAGCGATGAGGTCAAAATCCTACATCGCTTTTTACGGGATTTTGTTTGGTCATTCCAAAGAGGTTACCAAATGCAATCTTGCATAGATAACTCATCTGGGTCATTTGTGGAGAGTCTACTCCTCGACGAGCTCCAAACATCCCCAGGACTCAACGCGCCACAAACTGGGCAAACATTATAGTCCTCAGGGAAGCTCTGGAGTGTCAACCTCAACCTCGTAGCACAAACAGTGCAAACAAACTTGTAAGTTTTTCTCGCCATCTTTTATTTCCTTCCAAGCGCTTATGCGCGCTTTTCCTTCTATTTGCGCAGTTGACGCGCATCGACAACCAACTCGCTTTATCCGCGATTATGCTCATGCGCAGATAGTAAACTAAATCTTGGAGTGATTCTGCAGCGCCAGTCTCAAAAATAGGAATGGATTCTCTCATAAAGGCGCACGAAAATTTTTGAAGCGAGAAAATCAACGCCTCCTCAGAGTCACTCGTTCTCTGCAAAACAAACGTGCCCTAGCAGCGACTACTCTAGCAGCGACTACGCTCCTGAGGGCTCGTTGAACCACGGTTATCAGAATCACGTTTAGCCGCAGACGCACGCTTCTGTCGGTAGAGTTTTACCCTGCGAAAGCGCGCAATCAGCAGCTTGACGCGGTTATGCTCGTCAAAATAGAGATTTCAAGCGGAACCAGCCAGACCTTTCTCGGGCGTAGCTTTCCCGTCAAGATAGTCAATCTGCCTGCGGTGAAGCAGCAGTTTTGCCGCTCGGTCTGGCAACGTTCCACACGCCGCCATTTGCGTACGGGTGCAAATGGCATACCGTGAATCCACGCCTCGCCGTCACGGAACGAGGCAAAATGTATCGGGTTAGCTGGCAACCACGCCTGCGTGCAAACTCTTGACCTCGAGTGTACCAGTGAAGCACTCTAGGCCGCACTCAAAGGTCCTTGCCAACTTGCACCATGACGAGCAGTGAGCCGATTGCAGCGCAATCGACTTTCTGGCCTTGTTGTTTCACCTGGTTTTCGGCCATACTCATTTCGCCTTCCCGTCTGAAAGCTTTCTGCTGCATCGGTCCGCCAGATGCATTGCGAGCCGCGTCATCAGGCACGGGATCACGCCGCGGTGAAGCCTTTCGGAGACGCAGCGTCACGAACAAGTTGCAAGAGCGCAAGAGCCGCTTGCTCGCCCACAAGATCGCGCGCGCATGAATGGTCATCTCAGTTGTGGTAGCTCTGTCCTCATGCGCAGCACAATCCTGCGCACACATGAGCAGGCAAACCGCAATCTCTTGCATTAGCTCCTGTTGGTAGACCCTCTGTCTCTGGCAGATCATTTGCTTTCTTCATCGGTAAGCACCATCAGGGTCCTTTAGTACCTTTTAGCCTGGTCAAGTGCGTCTCTCTCAAGAGTGCTATCTTTAACCTCAAGACGACGAGCAGCTCTAGACATGTAGCTGCAGCCTGCTCATGCCTACCCTGGAGCCTCTTCAAACCATGTGAAGCAAAGTTTCACGCCCTGGCTAGATGCCTTGCTCGCTTGGTGCGCTCAAAAACGCTCAAAACGCCGCGCTATGTGCTCACGAATATCTCCGTGCAATCTTAAATTGTGACCAGCCAAATCAAGCCTAAATCCGCAGTTCATTGGGTTCCCAACGAATGGCAGTCTTCAGAGCGGTCATAGCGTTTTCGTAATCGCCGGTTCGTACGCAGGCCGTTAGCAAGATCTCCGCACAGACGATCAAACGGCTCATTAACGTCCTCAAGCCATATGCGAGGATCATCTTTGCACGCGTCTATATGCTGGGCGGGTCGAGGAGCGTTGGGAACGCAAAATACTGCACCTCATCTGTGGTTTGGCAGTTGCGACTACATACTCTCAGTTGACGCGTCTTCAGCCAAAACGAATCAGCAGTTCAAGCGCCTCATCGTTCCTCGTCTTGCATCATCATGCCTTCAGCGCGTGTCAGCTCATCCGAAAGCGCCGGAAAGTGCCATCTCACTCACCTATCATTCAATATCAATCGGCAATCATGCGCAGCTACCTTTACAAACCCGCACGCACTACCTGCTTATTATCTCGCCAAGCGCCAAATCAATCCTTGACCACTTTGTTTCGCCACATTTACGCCAGTCATCTTTACGCGGCCATCGCCCGCCAATCGCGGTGATGTTTTGCGTTGATTCTATCAACGCCAACGTCTCCTCGACTCAGTACACGTACCATTCGTGGCCCAAACTCCCCAACGGCGAGCCTGCCCATCGGCACAGGTATCGGTTCCAACGCGACACAGAGACTCAAAACGCCTCGCAGCCGCCGGTCAATGGTTCTATGTCTCTTCTCTCCCTGGCATCTGTCTGATAGTCATCTGGCCAGCTCATCTTTGCGTGTAGCACGAGCTGCCGTCGTCCGGCCTTTGCGCCTCCCCGCGTTCAGAGCACGTGCTGCAGATATCCGCCAGCGCACCAGCCCGCGCGAGCTGCTGTCTCGACCGCGAAGCAACCGTTTTAATGTGCGGTGTACTATCACGTCAGGATAGCGCGAATTGCGAAGTAGTGACAGTAATGCGCATCTGCTCCCAAAAGGCAAAGTGACCCTGGTTTGGTTGGCAGATAGATGGCTCGTGTTTTGAGCCCTCCCAAGCAGCCGCGCATTGGTACCACGCGAGAATAACGTGTGCCATGAACGACCTAGCGCTTCGTGCAATGCTGCTCGATCACCAATAGCAACAGCCGAGACGCAACATCTGGCTCAAGGGCGCCCATCGCTACAAGCGGAGTAAATCAAGCTAAGTGACTCTGGAGAAGGCTGTCAGCACCTCGATGCGCGTGACCTCAGGCCGCGTGCGTTGGCTGAGCATGAGCAACGTACGCTCATTAGCCGCAAGCATTGCTTCCTCGATAAGCCCTGGCTGCCTGAGTGCGCCTTCGTACCGACACACCACTGGCTTGTTGCCCTCGCCGGCACCACGCGTGTTTCTACGCTCGTCACCTCTACTGAGCCGCGTTTCGCGAATTTCTTCTCTCAGCGCGTCTGATTTGATTGAGCACTGCCCGACTCATTTCTTTGATCGCGCAGCTGTCTTCTTTGCTACACGGCGTGAGCTGGCGCCGGAGACATCTCCTTTGAAAGATAGCTATCTCACCTGGTCGTAGCTGAGTCTGCCCTTGAACGAATGACTGAATTCATAGCGGCTGCGCCACGAATCTTTCCTGAGCCGCTCAACTCATCTTTACATTGACACGGCCAGCCTCTGTCTCTCGCTGGCCGCAGGAGGAGCATACGTGCATTGTGCTTTTCTGGCAGCACATAGGCACATGCGCGGTCAGTCTTCAAATATGCTGAGCAGGTGCGTATCTGAGCTTCCAGGTCAATGGAGAATCCACTCACGTAGTGTGCCACATCTGGCAATGATGAACCCAGAGCTCAAAAGCTGCCATCTTCAAGCTTGCACGCGCCAAACGGCGTCATCAAAGTCTTTAGCATCCGCAGTCTACGCGTAATGCATAGCTCTTCTCGCAAATCGTGTCTTGAAAGCGTCCTCTGCAAGAGCTATCTGTCAACAGAGAGAGTCAGCTTGTCTGAGTACCTTTAATGGGAAATTTGCTACCATACGAAGCGATAGTTGCCTCAACGTTCATGTCCAAATCTTCGGCGATCCCACGCGTCGTTCAATGGTAACCAGCAGCACTTTTACGTGTTGGGTACCAGTAATACGCGCAACAAACCACGTCACCTTCCAAAAACATAATGACGTCCAACAGAAGGACCTTCAGGGAGAAGAGAAAATCTCGCTGAATGCGACTATCCAGCGGCACCACGGCGCTAGCGGTCCGGCGCTCTGGTAGATGCCCAAAACGTCTGAGTAGCGCGCGTAAGCACAGCGCACGTCGCCAGAGGAGTCTTTCTCCCTTGCTGAGACAAGCGAGACCTGTACCCTCGTCTCCGTGCATTGCCCTCGTGAATACTGTGCTTGCCAGCGCATACGTTCACTTTCAGGGTGCTTACTGTAGCAACTCCTGGACGAGAAAAGACTCAGCGTGCCCGTAAGCAGCGCTGACATCGCTTTGAGACTTTTTGCACGTCCCTGACGACGATTCCTTATGTATGCGTCTTCCTAGCCAAAATCCTCCTACAGGCAGAAAGTCAGCAATCTTTAGGGCTAACCAAATAAACCTTCAAATTTGTACCCTAAAGTAACTTATGCTAGACGAAGTGCAGATGGAACAGGGGCTGCTTTGGTTTTATTAAAGTTTTGGGACGCAGTTCATTCCTCGTTGGGTCTTTTTGTTGTCACTTATAAAGAACCCCAAGTAGAGGCTGCATCAGCTCCAAAAAGGATTTGTTTACCTCTTAGAAGGTGCCGCGAATAACCTCGCTGCCTTCCTTCATGATAACTTCCATGTTATCTGGGGTAAGGTCGCGGATGTTGTTAGCAACGTCGCCCTTGACAACCAGGAGGTCAGCAAGCTTGCCAGCCTCGAGGGAGCCAAACTCATCCTCGTGGTGAACCATCTTTGCGCCGTTAAGAGTAGCAGCCTTGATGGTCTCAAGAATGGTGACGCCAGCCTTCTCAACGAAGTCATACATCTCATCGATGGTGACATAGCCGTAAGGAGTTACGAAGCTGAAGGAGTCGGAGCCGATGGTGAGAGTGACGCCGCGCTCGTTAGCAGCACGGAGGTTCTCGTATGTACGGTTGAGGCCCTTCTCAACGACGGTATCGCCTGGGAATGCGTCAAGCTCTGGAGTCCACTCTGGTGGATAAGTTCCGTACCAAGTTGGCAGGGAAGCCGATGGTAGGAGTGAAGAAGGTGCCCTGCTCGCACATAAGATCCATGGTCTTTGCATCAAGCTCGAAGCCGTGAATCATCTGCTCGCAGCCGCAACGGACGGAGTCATAAGCTGCGGAGAAGCTGTTATAGGAGTGTGACCAAACAGGAATGCCAACCATTGCTGCCTCGTCGCAAACTGCCTTGATCTCCTCGTAGCAGTAGTGCTGATCGCGACCGGAGTCCCAGTGCCAAATGCCGCCACCGGTTGCCCAAATCTTGATTGCGTCTGGGTTCTCACGAAGACGACGACGAACTGCCTTACGAAGATCCCAAGGACCATCTACCTGGTCGCCCCAAGGGTGACCATTTTTGGAGATCTCAAGTGGGAGCTGGTGGCAGTCACCGTGACCAGCAACGCGGCAGAATCCAAGACCAGTAGCGTAGATACGTGGGCCTTCCATGATACCCATGTTAACGAGGTCACGAATTGCGACTACCATTGCGGCCAATCTCGCAGACGGTGGTAAGACCATGGGATAGAGCGTCCCATGACTGCTTGACTGCGCATGCCTGCTTCTGAGCAACGGACTCGATAACCCAATCGTTATCGTTGTCGGTCAGGTTGCCGGAGAAGTGCAGGTGGGTATCGATAAGACCTGGCATAATGGTATGGCCCTGAATGTCACGGACCTCATAGCCCTCTGGAACCTCAGTACGAGGACCAGCATAAGCAATTTCTTGTCGTCTACGAGAACAAGAGAACTCAACAGGAGCGGCACCAGTGCCGCTCAACGAGCTTTCCGCCTGCTACAAAGCAATCTTACTCATTTCTTTCCCTCTAGTAAATGATGGAAACTATCTTTCTGCGCCCACCTTTTTGAGCGAAAAATCCAAAACCAAAGAAACAAATAACGCTTACTCAACGTACCGATAAAACCTTCAGAGCTTGTCAGCAACTTATGCTGCCGCTTTTTCAAACTGACGACCAGACATCATGAAGATAACCATACCAATAACAATCCAAGTAATAGTGATAATCCACCCAACTGGCTTCAGTGCTGCAGGGCTAGGTCAACCATCAGGGCAATGATGATGCCACCGGCGAGAATTGCGCTACTGATTCCAGCAATACCGCCCTGACCCTTCATAAGGACGTGGCAAATCTGGTTCAGTTTGACGCAGACGCAGGCAGGCAACGCCAGCCATGGTGCATGCAAAGATAAAGCCGAGAGAGGCCACGTTAGTTAAAGGAACAAGCATACACGGCCAAGGAAATGGTCCAACAAGGGTCAAAACCGCATGAATAGATTTTGCAGTCCTGGGTCACTAGAAGCCGGATCAATCTTTGCAAAAAGATTCAGGAATCATCTTTTACGACCAAGAGCAAGCAGTAAGCGCGTTGAAGCACCAAAGAACGAGTTCATTGGGCCCAAGAAACCGAGTTGCAATGATAAGCATTGCAAATATAGAAGAACAGATGATGCGCTCAAGAACTGCAAGCGCAGGAACGGAAGACTTAAATAAACTCATGCCAGTCAATCATGGTTCCAAATGCATAGATGCAGATGAGGTAGGATAGATAGCCATATGCAAGTGCTGGATAATACCAAATTTCTTCCAGTCAAGATCGCAGATGCTCTCCGCCTGCTGTGGAATGCATCAAACCAGCATAGAAAATGGAGTCATGACAAGTACTGCAATGATGCCACCAAAGAAACTCGTAGCTGTAATGTCTCTCTCCGGCGACCCTGTTACCTGAGAGAGAGAGGATAGCCGTTGTGAGATCCGGTTGCAAAAGGAGATAACTATTGCAAGAACCATGCCAGTCAAAAGAAAGCGCCTTGGTGGAAGTTTGAAGCTTAGTCTGCTGCGCCAGCACCTTTAAAGGTTAAGGAAGATAACTAGAATAGCAAAAGCAAAGAGCGATGACTGTTGGCCACAGATAAACATCTGCACCAAGAATGGTGTAAAAGCTTAACGGACCTCAGCCAAGAAAGAACAGGAATGCACCAAAATCGATCAGTAAGAAGCGTAGAAATTGCAATTGCTTCCCAAGGACATACAGCGGAGCGTTGCCCAAAAGGAGCATCCAACCAGTAAAGAAGCCCAGCGGACGGCCACAAATGTCCTGTCAACGTACTCAATGATGCCACCTGGAAATAGGGATAGCTGCTGTGAGTTCGCCAAAAGACCATTCCAATTGGTACAAGGAAAATTGCGCCAATTGCAATGCGATCATCGCGGGGAATGGTCCTCCACCAAGAACCATCCAATCGCCTACCAGGAGCACCCATCCGGTACCAATGATCGCACCAAATCCGATGGTAAAGAAGTTGAATAGACTCAACGACTTTTTGCATCTCAGGTGCCTCGGCATTTTCTGCCATGTCCCACTCTTCCTGTAATTACTCGGACGAAGAACTTGATAAATCTGAGTATTTTACATCCGAAGCGATTCGAAAAGGAGGAGCACTCTCCGGGCGTCGATAAACCCGTAAGCGGAGGCTGCAACCGCGAGCGGTAGTTAAATCTTTTTCCGTCTTTACCGAAATCTAATAACAGTTATGCAATTTTCAAATAGTTAACGTACGCAACTATGTATCAATCTTTAACTTAAATACTTTTAAAAACTCTTCTGTAGTGCGTGACATCTCGCCTTTTACACGATGTGTAATAAAAACATTACGATGTACGGGAGTTTCAAGATGATGTACATCAATATCAAAATTTGTACCTTTTGTTGCTTCAAGTGGCAGCAAACTTACGCCAAGACCTGACTCTACCATAGACATTATGGTGAACGAATCCGATGACGCAAATGTCATGCGCGCATTCTGTTGCTTCTGAGCAGAGGAGCGTCTCTAATATCAACAATAAAAGGGCTCTTCAATAAGACGTTTAGCATGGGAATCGTCTCAAGGTTCTTTCTGTAATGTCCTTTTTGAGAAACAACAATAACTTCACCTCATGATCAAATAAAGTTGAAGTAAATCGCTCGCTGCACGAGTCATAGTAAAACTACATATCCACCTTACCCCTGTGCTAATAAGGCTAGCGGCTTCCATACAGTACAACGTACAACTCTAACTTTAATATTTGCCGCATCGGTCGCGTACTTTCGAGATAGCCAGCGCTCGCGAGGAAGAAAACTGAAGGCGGCAGCAATAAACTAAGATTACGCCCATTTCAATAGGCTGACGCGATTAACTTGATTACTCAGCTTTGCTATGTGCGTCTTGGCACACCTCTTCGCAACTGGTAAAAGCGTTTTCCCTCAGGTGTAAGACTGACATAACCACTCATGGCGGCTAAACAGGCGGCCATCCCATTCTTTTTCTAGACTTGCAACCATACGTGCTAATTGATGACTGAGTAGTATCTCTAATTCTTCTGCAGCACACCGTAAACTATCACTGTGATATGCCGCAGGAAGTAAAAGCTTGGAATTTATGCAGGTTGGAGTCTCCATACTTCGGCCCCCATTCATGCTACGTGGGCCTAACAATCTACTCTTAAAAATACTCATTCCCACGGCAACTGGTAACATACCGTTGATCGTGATAGACTCGTGAACGGTTTTCACGATGTCTTACCTTGCACTCTTATGCACTTTTCTTAATTGATACTTCACTTGACAATTGAAAGCATCACGCTGCTTAGTTGCTATGCCTCTAGGTGCGACGACCTACAGCACATAGCGGAAAATCCGAGAGTCCCAGCATGCAAAAGCCGAGTTGCAGCAAAGCCTCCACTCCACATACATACATGATCAGCTGCAGGAATAGCAAAGGTCAAGATAGGTCATGCTCTCTGCCATAACACAGAGGAGAAGGAAATGAGCTCCAACAACTCAAAACAACAATGGCGAGAAGAGCGCCAATCGCGCCTCAAGCATCGCCCCTCCATAAGGAATGGTCCGCGGATAGCCGCTAGGATGCACCGACCAGAGCGCATGGGACCGCAATCTCACTGACGGCGAGCATTATTGTGCCAGGCGAATGGTGCTAGTTAACTAAAGACAAATGCAACAAAACACCAGCAAGGCCAACAAGGGCAAGCGCGTTCTATGCGAATATATGCAGTAACGCTGAACAGACGCTCAACGAATCTCTACGACCATACTCGAAGACATCGCCGGATGGATTGTTCTGTTATCAGCACTAGCCGCAAAAGATGTTGAAGAAGCAATGCGCTGGGCAACGTCTTGAACATCCTGGATCCTAGCTTAATCACAAGAGATGCAGGAATAGGATTCTGGCCATCAAGAGCAGAAACCGCATCAGAAGCATTACGGTAACTCCATAGTAGCATGGTATTCCTCAAGAGCCCGATCTTGCTCTTATAGGTTACAGACTCAACCGTATCCCAACCCTGAATCTCTTTCTCGGAAGGCAGTTACCGAGACCGATCCCAGTCATCCGAAAGAAATGCCTGATAGTAAAACGCTGACTTCGACACCGCCTGCCATGTTCGATAAGAGCTAGAACCAAGAATAAACAGACCAATAAATAGAAACAGTGATAAAAAGATGGTTACGATTGCACCAAGAGCAGTACCAGTTCCTTCTAAAGTGGCTTCCGGCCTCACGCAGAGAATATCCAAAATAGAGAGCCCCATAGTAGCTATAGCTCTCCTTCTCCTGGTCAGCGGACGATGTGACCAGCCTCAAGTGCAATAACGCGCTTGCGCATAGAGTCAACCATCTCGCGATCGTGTTACATTATTCAACCGTAGTACCCGCACGGTTAATGCGGTCAAGAAGTTTCATGATGCCCAGAGAAATTGCTGGGTCCAAGTTACCCGTAGGCTCGTCGCAGATAAGCAGTGGCCGACGATTAACCATTGCACGAGCAACAGAAACACGCTGCTGCTCACCACCGGATAGCTGATCTGGATAAGCATCCATCTTCTGTCCAAGTCCTACCAGACGCAAAACCTCAGGAACCTGCACATTAATGACAGAGCGAGGTTTGCCAATGCACTCAAGGGCAAAAGAGACATTCCCATAGACAGTCTTATCAGGCAGAAGCTTAAAGTCCTGGAAGACGGTACCAATCTGACGACGTAGATATGGAACCTTTGAATTACGCATACGTGTAAGGTCCTGACCAGCAACAATAACTTGTCCGTGAGTTGCCTTCTGCTCGCGCGTAATAAGACGCAGCAGAGAAGATTTACCAGAACCAGAGTGTCCAACACAAAGACAAACTCACCCGGATAAATATCTAGTACTGATGTTATCCAGCGCTGGGCGATTTTGGCTGTGATGGATACACAAGAGTGTATCCTAAAAGAGATGGTCTGGAGTGCCAGTACGCTCACCACCTGAGGCGCATTTTAGCAAGATCAGCAAAGAACTTTGCGCGATCAAGAGGCGCCTGCTCAGGGTTATTTTGCTGCTCTGCAGTTACCACGTGCACAGGCTCAACTCCTGAAGCAATGGATCAGATACAGTTAGCCAGCAGGTTCAGCAGCCTGGGCCACTGGGCACATCAGCAGAAAAGTCCTGGGTTTCGACTTGATCAGTTACAACATCCTGCCGATCAAGCTGGCTAAAATCATCTTGAGAAATTGCCCCAAAACGATTATCACTTGAGGACTCCTGTTGCTCATCAGTGCGAAATGATTAGCCACAGTTGCTCCTTTCTTACCCGAAGAGACAGATACAGAATTTATTTCCTACCAAAGTGTGCAGGTATGTTACACGTCAGGTCAGGTCATCCACAGAAAACCGCTCCTCTGATCCTCCCATTTCGGACATAAGAAATGTGGGAGGAAGTTCATATGCGGCTGATTGCGATTCTGCAGCGTGTTAGTCGTTTGTCATAGGCCTTGGCGCAAAATAGCGCGCAGCTTTTGGTACTGCCAAAGAATCACCATGTTCTTAATCAAGATAGCAGCAGGCAGCCAGGGCGGTCGCACTATCTGGATATGCATCTCTCATGCATAAATCTCATCTAATATGCTCAAAATGAATAGAGATATATAAGAAATTTAACCATCGGTAAAATCCTGGTATCTAAAGAACATACCATGCCAGATAATCTGTCCAATTGAGAGCATATTACACACCTCCACGAAGATATTCTGGCATGCCTCTGGCTATTTTTCGGCGTCATGTATACGCCTTTTTAACAGAACATCCGACTTAGGTGTCGTTTGAACTCGCCTCCTGCCTCGTGTCCAAGAAATGGGAGGCAGTTCATTTCAGAAAAGGCGGTCTCGACACTCGCAAGAAAAGCGTTACTTTATACAGCCTGCATCTTTGCACGAGTCTCATCAATGATAGCTCGAACTTTAGCTGCGTTAGCTGCAATTTCCTCTTTTGTTCCCTTAGTAAGCAAGCTTCCCATGCCGCAGCAGTCAACACCACGCTCAAGCCACTCAGAAAGGTTATCAAAGATTAATACCACCAGAAGCCATCAAAGGCATCCAAGGGGTTGGTGTTTTGAAGAGGTTAACCAGCTCAGGACCATAGACATTAGAAATTGGAAGCACTTAATAAATGCAGCTCCCATCTCAAGGCTATGATTTGCTTCAGTCATAGTAGTGCAACCGGGAGCGTAAGGAATCTGATATAGATTGCACATACGAGCAACCTCGTCAGAGCCACAGTTTGCAACAATGAACTGTGCGCCAGCCATAATAGCAAGACGAGCAGTTGTTGGCTCCATAACGGTACCTGCACCAACAATCATCTTGTCACCAAGACGCTCTCTAATTGCAGCAATGACCTCGCCTGCATTTGGCAGGGTGTAGCTCGATCTCCATTGCATGAATACCACCTTCTGCAAGACCTTCAGCAATTTCAATGCCACGCTCAACCGTTGGGACGCGAACAACTGCAAACGCACAGGTATCAACCAATGCCTGAGAGACAGCAGCTTTTTGCATCTTCATATACAACATCTCCTTGTAAACGTATCCCGAACTACCCTATTGAGCAGGCGAGAAAAACGTCATTTTGATAACTAATTATGAGCAATTCCGTAATGGTCAAGCATTACATAGATTTTCTCGTCAATACCTTCTGCAACCTCAGTAACAGGGAAACGAGCAGGGCCAACGGAATATCCAGCAAGTTCAAGAGAACGCTTAAGCGTCTGAGGAGTACTCCAGGTGAAGAATATCGCGAATTGGCTCAATTCTGCTTGTAGACGGGCTGCCTCTCTACGTTTCCAGCCTCAAGAGTCCTCCAAAGGTCAACAACAACCTTAGTAATAAGATTTGCGGTACCTGCGATAGCACCCTGAGCTCCAAGGGCATGAGCCTCAGAAATCTTTCCGTCAAAGCCAACAAGTACGTCTACGTCATGACCAGCCGCAGCATCCAGATAATCCTTGAGATTATCAATACTGCCAGAGCTGTCCTTAATGCCCTTGATGTTTTCAATGGTCACCAGCTGCTCAACAACCTCTTTAGAAATATTTTTACCGGTTCCTTGGGAATGATAGAGAGAAAGGACAGGTATTTTGACACTTGCAGCAACAGTCTTAAAGTACTCAATCAACTGCTGGTCAGAAATACCCAGGAAGTAAGGATTAATAACAGAAAGCGCATCGGCGCCAATTGCTTCTGCTTCGCGGCTCATATAGAGAGCCTCTTTTGTTGAGCAAGCTCCAGTTCCTAGCATAAACAGGAAGACGACCTGCGGTTTTTCTCGATAATAAACTTGGAGAACTTGATCTTCTCGTCAGGACTACAAACATGGAACTCACCGTTAGAGCCAAACGTAAAGATACCATCAGCACTTCAGAGATGAGCTTTTCCAGAAGCTGCTCAGCTGCTTCGTAGTTGATAGACTGCTCTTCATCGCGGTTAAACGGCGTGACCATAGGAACAATAACGCCCTTAAATGTTGACATTCAAACTCCTCAGTACGTCTTGTCAGTATTTATTTAGGGTTATTTGCCCTCACGAATAGATGCGCCAAGAGCTCCACCGGGATGCCACTTAACGTACTGCTCTGGATTAAGGCCGTACTCGTTCTGAAGCAGAATAGAAAGGCACTGAAGCTCCATAATCTCAGCCAAGATTGATGCGCGTGGAGGTTTGTTCATGGAGTCGCCCTCCTGCTCAACACCTGCAATGAGAGCAACCTCTGCCTCATTTGCCAGCCAGGAATTGGGATTGCCGGTCAACGCAATAATGTGCACGCCAACATTCTTCAGACAGGTAACCGTAGCCTTAAGCTCGCCCGTCTCGCCGGAGTTAGAGATAGCAATAACCACATCACCAGGACGAGTCTGACCAGCAGATCCGTGAACGCATTCGGTACCGTGAAGCTCATAGGTTGGAGTTCCAGTTGACGAGAAAAGCGATGCAGCATAACCGGAAACGTGACCTGGCTTACCAATGCCAGTTACATGCAGACGACCACCCTTTGCCTCTGCGTCTAAAATAAGCTTTTTAGCTGCGGAAAGTGCTTCAAAATCAATGTTCTCTACATACTGATGGAGTGACTTTCCCACAATGGAAAGAAACTCCTGAACCTGCTCTTTTTCAGCTGCCATTACAACTCCTTATCTGTCTGTGAGTTCAAACTCAAAGACACTTACTACACAATGAGCTACCGCGTCTCTTTGACCTTGTGCTGAGCCATAAGCTGCTCAATCTGCTCTTGAATCTCATTAAGAGTGGAGGCCATAAAAGGACGGTTGATGTCTCACAAATTCAAACCCTGAAGGATGACTAACCCAAGCGCCTTCAAAGAGCAGACGCAATGCCTTACCTTGTCGAATGATTTTGTAGCTTTTAATCTTGGTATAAGGAACGACAAGTGCTTTTTTCTTGTCGGATTTTGCAAATATAAATACGTTTTTCTGTCCAAAAATCAATAACATGAATACCATTGGCAAAACGATCTAAAACGCTTTCCCATGGCTCGTGAAGCAAACCACGTGATAGTGAGTCCTGCAATAACACCAACAAGACCAAAAATATTGCCACTTACGTTAGCGTAAACCCAAAAGAAAAATGTCAGAGCAAGAGAAGCAAACGCCATAAGCAAGTACAGAATTCCCTGGACCATTAAACGAGTTCGATCTTCAAGAACCTCAGAACTATCTCGATCTTCAGGAAGCTCTTAGAACAGGCTGGGTATCAACGCTAAACCAAACATATCGCCAAGCACTGATTCGGCAACGCTTTTGTTGTTCTTCTGTCTGCCATGTTTTTCCTGTTGTGAAGCTTTTGAGAGCGCCCGCGGGCTTTCCACGAGCGCCCTAAAAACCGTAGAGCTGAGTAGGTACTAGAAATTCAGGGCTAGGCAAGACCAAAGAGAGAGCCGATGCCGTAGATGATAGAACCAACGATGTTGTAGTCAACATTAGGGAAGGATGCCTCTGCAATCCCCAGCTGAGCAAATGCAGGATAGAGAATCAGAGGACCAGCGGTCAGGAAGATGCCAACCAAGAAGGAACTGGAAGAGCACCGCGCCATCCACCGTAAGCGTAACCACACAAACACCACAAGTACCACCAGAGAAGAAACAAATGCCTGCTGAGGAATCATGATGGTTGGACTGTGGAACGCAACCATGAGTGCCATTGCTACTAAGGCCACCAAGGAAGGATCCAATGAGCCGATGATGACAGCGTTTGCAACTGGGAAGATTGTAGGCAGTCGACTGCAGGACGTGCATCTGGAATGAGCCTCGGAGATGCCGACAAATGCAGCGCGATTCTCAGCGATAAACTGACGAACACCGTAAACAAGAACGGACATGCCAGCAGCAAACCAGAAGACCAGCGAGGAATGGCCAACCACTACATATCGTTGCCAAAGTAGCTAGCAAATGGCTTGTTGTTTGCAAGGTGTCGCCAAAGTGACCGGGTGACAAGGCATGCAATAGTACTAACATAGAACAGAACAATCATGAAGAGAGCAACGGAGAAGACAAAGTCCTGGAAAAGCTTGAAGAACTCTGGAAGCTCCTTAGCCTCTTTCTCATCGTCCTTCTCGTTCTTCTTGGCGAAGAGTTTTCCAACGTAACCGGAGAATGCATAACCAATGCAGTTGAAGTGGCCAATTGCGATGGAGTCTCCACCAACAAGCTAGTTACAAATGGCTGGCACAGCGAAGGCAGTGCAGCACCACAGAAGCCGAGAATGACACCACCAAGAACGATGGTAACCCACATTGGAAGACCAAGAGCTATGAAGACCAGCGCAAGTACGCAGGAGAAGTACAGGAAGTGCTGGCCAGTCAAGAAGACGGACTTGAATGGGGTGACCTTAGCAAACACAAGATTCATGATAAAGCCAAGGACCATTACAAGAGCAACCTCAGTACCATAGGTGTTCAGTGCAAGAGCGGTTGCGACTTCAACCTGGGTTACAACACCCTTAACAGCAACGCGCGACTAAACATATCGCTGAAGATGTTAACCTGAGCGACATAGCGCTAGAGCCAATGTTGCATCATGAAGCCAATAATGGTCTTCACAGTTCCGAGAAGACGTCCACAGCGGACTTCTTCTGCAGCAAGAGACCGACAAGGGCAACAATGCCCATAATGACGGCCGTGTCTCTGAGCTGCATGAGAATTGTACATTGAGCATGCCCTAATCCCTTTCAGCAAATAACCGCAAATAAACCGACAAACCTCACTCAGATAAGATCTCAAATCAGCGACAAGCACCTCTTGTCAAGGGTTTGACGAGGGCTTTTTGCCGAAAGCATTATGCTTCGCATGGCAAAAAACTCCCGCTAAAAGAGATAGCAAAAAGCTGTATGTGTAGTGTTCTGCGAGCCAAGCGGTGAGTTTCCTTCATTTCTGCCTTATCAACAATGTTGGTGATGCTAACTGCAGAAGGAACGCGTTCATCAGCGCTGAGCTCGACAATAAGCATCGGACATAGTGATAACAAGATCGCCATTAAAACCAATCAGTGAGTCCAAATTACCGTGCTCAGCCTCAATTGGGAGATCATTCTCTTTGATGACCTGGTCAATCTTGATCTTGAGCATCATGGAAGAACCCATACCTGCACGGCAGCAAACCAGTGCGTGAAACTTCTTATCAGCCATTACAACCTGCCTTCCTTTGCGTGAACAAGGTCCACAACATCTTTTGGTGACTGAGCTTTTTCGAGCTGAGTAAAGAAATCAGGATCGCTCAGCAATCTGACAAGAGATTGAAGAGCACTAAGATGACCTTCACTATCTTTTGCAGCAAGTGGGAAAAGAAACTTAACTGGATCGTTATCTTTGCTACCAAACTCAACAGAATCCTTGAGTACGGTAATACCTATTGCAGGCTCAAGTACACCGGACTCAGGACGTGCGTGAGGCAGAGCAACATGCTCGGTAATAACAATATAAGGGCCAAGTTCATTGACACCTTTAATGATGTCATCAACATAGCCCTCAGTTACTTTTTTGTTATCAACAAGTGGTTGCACAGATTTTCTAATTGCATCTTCCCAGTTAGAAGCTACAACATTGAGCTGCACCAGATCTTCAGTAAGAAAATCACTTAACACAGCACTACTCTTTTGCCTTTCTCTTAATGAGACAAACTGCCAAAAGCCATCTCATGACAAGTCTTAATAACTTGATAATATGCCACGAAACGTTCTTAACCCTCAATCAATTTTACTAAAACAGTTATCAAAGTTGTTCATATTTTTCGAGTACATCTTTTTGTCCATGAAGCTATACAAATGTTCATGTTTTTTATGAACATAACAGAGATGCTTTCTATTATCCCATGTAAAGTTTATATAGTTAAATTTTTATATCTAAACATTCATATCTCAATACTCATTATTTTCGAAATATCTTGATATCCTACAGATAATGTTCTATTTTATTGATGAATGAACATTCAAAGGAAAAATGTTGCTCATAAAGGAGGGCATTTATGAAAAGGAGCAAGGCTTACGTTGATTCACGTCGTCGAGGCAATTGCTGAGTTGCTGTAGAAAAAGAGGTGTAGGCAAGCGTTCAAGAACTTGCAGACCACTTTTGAAGTCTCTTCTTTAACTGTAGGCGTGACCTGGATTTTTCTGGAGAAACGCGGCATCTTAACTCGTCAATATGGCATTGCTACTCTGCTTAATCCTTATGGTCGCCCTTCTGGCTCAAGGCAAATTCGTTCTAACAAAGCAATTGCACGTGAAGCGGCCCGTTACGTTGAAGATGGTGATTGTATCTTTATCAACATCAGCCTCCGTTGCTCTGGGCATGCTTGAGTGGATTGATCGCTCACGACGTAAACCGTTGTTACTAACAATGGCAAGGCTCTACTGCTTGAAGATATCCGCGATCTTTCCATCATTCTTACTGGTGGCGACATCCGTCCTCCACGTGCTTCCATGACTGGCGAAACTGCTCTTGATTGCATCCAGCGCATTACAGCTGCTAAGTGCTTCTTGGGCTGCATGGGCTTCCGGGAGAATTTGGTCTTACCTCTGCAACATCCCCCTGAGCCAGCAATTAATGCTCAGATGCTAAAGCGCTCTAGAAAAACACTATATTGTTGCCGATTCTTCTAAACTGGTACCACTCTAACTTCCAGTTTTGGCTCTGCAGAGGACATTGACCTTCTGATTACCGATACAGGAGCACTGACGAGCAGATTAAAGAGCTCAAAAGCTGCAGGACTTAAGGATGTCGTCTGCGTCACTCCTTCAATTCTTCCCGCTAAGTCGATTTGTGCTTTAGCGTTTCTTTACCGTAGCGTAACAAAAGAGCTGCTTTTAAAGGTCGCACCTCTACTAGTGCAAACATTTACTTTAGCGATTCTTTACACCCAATCAGTGTAGCGTTGCTGCTGCAAATCTTTATTAGTCAGTCAACTGACTAAACTGTGCCTAGCCTTCCAAAGCCTCAAATGATTTAAAGCCTCTCGCCAGTGCCTCGTGCGCTACTTCCTGAGCCAAATACCAATGCATCTGGGCCAACTCTCAGAAACAATGACTTCGTCTTTCAAACTGGACAAAGTTCAACGCCCACGACCAAGAACACACATCAAAACAGGGTCGTGCGCGCGCCGCTCCTGTAGTCCACGCGCCTGAAGCTCTGTACAGCCAACGTGAGGTTTGTATTAGAGTCCGTGAGCAGCATTGCATCAGTGCTCGAAGAAATAATGTAAACACCCAGCGCTCTGACCTTGGTCCATCAATGACAAAGTCAATCATCTTTACCTGTAACACAAGATTGCCAAAGCAGATACAGTCCGTTTTCTGGCGAGAAGACCGACAGCTTTAAATAATAGCGACATCATCACGGCAATAATAATCAAGCGGTACCCACTGATGGAATAGATAGAAAACGCTTGGAAACTGGGTTGAGCAATAATGTCTGTACCACTGGTACTTTCGCCCGCCCTAAATACAAGACCAAGACCAAAGCCGCAGATAATACTGCCCTCATAAAGCTGAAAAGCATAAGATCATAACAAGTACTGGTAAAATGAGCAAAAAGAGATCAACAAAAATACTGGAATCAAGAAACCCACAACACTCTTGAGCAAGTATTTTTGTTCCTGCTTTTTGCAACAAAAGCCATCAAAATAATATTCATGGCGATTGTTTGCATACCAACTGGCAGGTCAAACCAAAGGCAGTGCAATAGCCCTAATAACTGTTGCAAAACCAGTAATACCGCCAGCCGCAAGTCCATTAGGAACTTCAAATACATCAAGACCAACTGCAAAAATTGCACAGCCAAGGACGATAAAGAACGAATCTTTAAAGGTCTTTTGCCAAGTAGATTGTTGCACACTAATCCTTTCCACCAACAACCCAGCGATGATACGCAATGATGAACTGGTCAAGATCGCCGTCTGAAAAAACAGACTCAACGTTTCCTGTTTCTGCTCCCGTTCTTAAGTCCTTAATGAGCTGATATGATAAAGAATATAGCTCCCTAATTTTGATTTCCAAATGAGATTTCTCGACCACGGAGCTCGTCAAGCTCAGCTTCGCGTTTCTCTTTTTCAATCTCATACAAACGGCTGCGCAAGATATTCAGTGCCGCAGCTTTGTTCTGTAGCTGGCTGCGTTCGTTTTGACAGGTTACTACTGTTCCTGTTGGAATATGTGTAATACGAACTGCCGAGTCTGTAGTGTTAACTCCGTGACCTCCTGGACCAGATGCATGATAGACATCAATACGCAGGTCATTGGGGTCAATAGCAACTTCAATATCTTCAGGAAGAACAGGTAAAACTTCTACACCAGCAAAATGATGTCTGTTCACGTTTCTTCATCGTCAGTAGGAGAAATTTCACAAGACGATGCACGCCCTGTTCTGCACGAAGCATGCCATAGTTCTTTTCCGCTTACCGTAAAGGTTGCGCGGTCAAGGCCAATAACCTCTGCTGCAGGTGCATCATTGATGTCAACTTTCCAACCACGACGGTCACAATATTTGAGGTACATGTGAAAAAGCATTTCACACCAGTCTTGAGCTCAAGACCACCTTTGACCAGGCTTAATGGTAACAATCGCATCGCGATCAGCTCATCAGTAAACCAGCTTGAAAGTTCTGAGAGGTTCGGAGAGATACGCCAGCGCGAGACGATCAAATGATGCTGGTTCCAAGCCTGTTCCAAGCTCAAAAAGCAGCCTCAGCATCGCCGAGTTTCTCTTTAGCCCTATCAATACCAGCGACATCGTCGCGAAGTGACGCTAGCTGAGTCATTACTTTTTGCGCTAGCTTCAGCATCGTCCCAAAAATCGGGACGAGCGCTGTCTCAAGTTCTGAAATCTACACTTCTCGGAGAGATGAAGATACCCTTCTTATCTCAACAAGACGCTCCGCCAAAAGCTTGGAGCGAAACAACCTCTGTATCAGCCATTCTCACTTGTTTCGGCCGTGGCAGTTCTTAAACTTTTTGCCACTTCCATTGGAGCAAGGCTCATTCACGACCAACATTAACGTAAGGATTTTTGGGATCTGTCAGACTTACGGCGTAGGCAGACAGAAGACTGGCTGGCGCCAGTTCCCTGTGGGCTCTTGCCAATGGCTGCTGCATCCTCTACATGCTCATCTCTGCTTAAATGCCCTTTTCGATCACTGTCAGTCTCTTCTCCACCAGAATATTTGACATTTTGGAATGCCTTGTCTCAGTATTCTGACGTGGATGATTAACCAACTCAAGGCGAAGAATAGGTGGGGAGGAAAGTCCTCATACATGGTGTTTACAAGCAGTGTAAACGCTTCATATGCCTCGGTCTATATCAACCGCCGGATCACGCTGACCAAAAACCGCGAAGACTCAATACCCGTCTTCAGGTAATCCATCTCCTGGAGGTATGCCATCCAGCGAGTATCAATAACGCGAAGCATTACCTGAGCAGCAGCTCTCGCATAACTTCTACCGAGCTTCTGGGTTTTTCGTCAGTGGTTTTCTGAACGAATGCAGTAACATCCTCTGGCTGCCTCAAACTTGTATCCTCGGAAAACCTGGAAGGTCAGTCTTACCAGTAAGCTCTCAGAGAGCCACTTCTCAAGACCCTCAAGATCCCACTCATCAGCATCTCCGTAGCAAAACTCCCTCGCAAACACGCTGAGTAGTGGAAGCAGTAACTGTTTAATGAGTTCCAGAGGCATCCTTACCATCAAGAATCTTATTTCTCTGCATAAATAACCTGGCGCGCTTTATTCATAATCATCGTCGTAATCAAGACGTTCTTACGCATTGCAAAGTTAACTCCTCAACCTTGCGCTGAGCGCCTTACAGCTTAGTAACATCTTTGCCGTGATTGGCATATCGTCGGGAAGCCCATAGCGCCGCATCATTGCCGCAACACCAGTCCGCGCGATTCTCACCAAAGCGACGCATTGTATCATCTTCTGAGGAGATGCAAACTGGGTTTTCGACCAGGATCTCCCTGACGACCAGAACGACCGCGAAGCTGGTTATCAATACGACGGCTCTCATGGCGCTCAGTACCAATAACGCACAAACCACCTGCGGCAGTTACCGCTTCACGCTCAGCAGTGCAGATTTCCTTATCTTCTTTGTGAGCAGTTTCTTTTTGCTCCTGAGTGGCCTCAGCTGGCTCAATTCCCTGATTACGAAGGATATCTTCTGCCATAACATCTGGATTTCCGCCCAGAAGAATATTCACCGTACCACGACCTGCGCGTTAGCTTGCGATGGTAACAGCGCCCTTTCGACCGGCCTGAGCAATAATCTGTGCCTCACGCTCATGGAACTTTGCATTCAGAACATTATGCTTAATGCCGCGCTTTGAAAGAATGCGAGAAATACGCTCAGAGTTGTCAATTGAAACGGTACCAACAAGTACCGGCTGACCATTTTGGTGGCGCTCTTCAACATCTTTTGGACAACAGCTTCAAATGTGCGTCATTAGTCTCGATAGACGAGGTCATCAAGATCCTCACGCTTACCAGGGCGGTTAGGTGGAACAACCTGAACAGGAACGTGATAAACCCTCGCGGAACCTCGTGTCCGGTCGATTGCAGCACCACGGGTCATACCAGAGAGCTTGTCATACATGAGGAAGTAGTTCTGGAGGGTAATAGTTGCCAGGGTCTGGTTCTCTTCCCTTACCTGAACGTTTTCTTTGCCTCACCTCGCCTGATGGAGGCCTCTCAGAATAACGACGACCTTCCATAATACGGTAGGACCAGTAAACTCATCAACAATCTTAACTTCACCGTCAATGACAAACTATACCGCGACCACGATGGAACATGTACTTTCGGCCTTCAGCGCCCGCTGAAGATGATTAACTAGCTGACCAGACTCCATCAGCTATGATACAAAGTCGTCGATGTTGAGGAGTACGCTCGACTTCTCTCGAGACCAACTCGTTGCTGCGATAGTGTGCTTAGCTCATCCATCCGCAAAGTCGTAACGTCTGGGATTGCAAACCGCGAACTGCCTCAGCAAAATCTTTGTCTGTACCAGCAGATTTAGTGCCAAAGCACCAGAAATAACTCAGAGGAGTACGAGCCTCATCGATAAGGATGGAGTCAACCTCGTCGACGGCGAGCACGATGACCACGCTGGACGCGCATCTCAAGCGAGTAAACCATAAGTCGCGTAGGTCATCAGCCAAACTCTGAATTTGTGCCATAAGTAAGATCTCGCCTCCTCATGCGGTGGCTTTTTAAGGCTCCAGACGCATGCCAAGGTTTTGTAGAAGACCGACAGCGATGCCTAAGAACTTGTAGATGGTGCTCGTCCACTCATCACTAGTCTCGCTTTAGCCAGGTGTAATCGCCGACAGTAACAATGTGAACGCCTCGCCGCTCAGCGCGTTAAGATAACCAGCCAGAGTAGAAACAAGCGTCTTACCTTCACCGGTCTTCATCTCTGCAATAGTACCCTTTGTGAAGCGCAATACCACCGATAAGCTGCAACATCAAAGGACGCTGACCAATCAGTTCTCACCGACGCCTCACGCACCGCTGCAAAAGCCTCGGAAGAAGACCATCCAGACTTTCCTTCTCGGCCTAATCGCGTGAAAATATCAATATTTACGGGGATTAAAAACCAAGCGTCTTTCAATCCGAGATGCCCAAAGGCTCACAATTGTTCAACTCCTGGACCTCTTTTATATCATGAGTTGTTTACAGACGTCGATCAGCCTGGCCAAATTCCACAGCAATCGCGACCTAAAGCTCATGTGATTGTAGCAAGCGCTAATACACAAGGTGTTTGTTGTCGATAGGCAATTTTCTGCCAGCAATTTCTCTGAACCGACAACTTGCTGAGGGTAATGGTGTTATGCTTTCTAGTGTGGTTCTTGATTGGAGTCTTCAGTTCAAGAATCTTGCCTTGGCTAAATACTTCATTTGTTATGTCTTGTTTTCTATTTGAGTGGTATGGGGTTATTTTCTGGTATTTCGTTCTAAGCAATGCTGAAATTCAGAGTCATCTGATGAAGGGCTCACAGTTGCCAGCATTAGAACCCATACCAACCGCACGGAGTATTTTGCTTACACTTCAAAGAGCTTATATTGTTCTGCAGCTTTTAGCGAT
>BNJU01000335.1_pt1 | contig 84933 bp, 145 predicted proteins | sample 8539281 | NCBI WGS metagenome assembly BNJU01 (sample SAMD00202456, study PRJDB9452) | human saliva metagenome | isolation source: human saliva | place: Japan
ATCCTTTGCTTGGAAATATCACGCCCGGGAGATGCGTTTTGAAATAATATTGGACTATTTTAACATACGTCCGATAAAAGCACATTGGTATCGCGCAAATAACCCATTATTCCGGTTTTTTCAGACAGGCCTTCGGCATTCAGCGTGTTGAAAATCCCAACTGAGCGCCGTGGTATGCGGTTCAGTAATAAAACACATACGCCATGCCGTTTGATAACTTAAAGCGTGGGGTGATACGCCGTTATTGTCATCGCCGATATCTTTCGAAACCTTCAGCGCCTTCCGATATGTTCACGGATGGCGCAAAAGTGGTGCTAGGTTGAGTTGTCATCTTGAAAAGCGGTTCCCCACAGTGTAAAACGAAAAGCCTCCGCCTGTACCGTTTTGGGTTCGGGTTTTGTGCCATGTGCGTTGATAGCACGGCGGATGCGCTCAGCGATAATATTTTCAGCATAATCCATCATTTCCGCAATAAACCGGCGAACGCCGTCTTTTGATTGAGCGACAACACGGCGTGAGCAGTAATTTTCACTACCCTGAAAAGCTGTCTAGGATTAAGGCGTTTGGGTTATCTATAAGAACCCGATCAAATATTCAATCGGTGAAACATTTTTTCGGATATTTGAAAACGCCTCGATATTCCCATAATTTCGTTTAACACCAATACTCCATTGCTGCTTGGCTTCAAAATGCTTCTAGCGTTAATTCGATTGGTCATTCGGTAAACGAAAATTTCCAATACTTTCTACATTCTTTTTTACAAACGTTCTTTTATTTTGGTACGAATTTTTGTTTCTTCAATCAAGATGTTTTTTATTGTTGGAATTGAATTTTCAAAGACCAAGTCCAGCAACCTAATTTTACTCCGCGAACTTGTGGAGGTCCTAATTAAGAATAAATCAGCAGTTAATCAAAATTAAAATCATCAGTGTGAATTTCGTTAAGATGGTTAGATAGCTTTGGCTCCGTTCGACATCGTAATCGCCACTGCAATACTTTTTGAAAGTTTTGGATTATAGTAAATCGTATAACCGAGATTGGGGCGTGCATTTGTTCTCCCCCATCTCCCCGAGTAGTAATCGTATCATTTAAATAAAAATTCCCATTCTCTTCAAAAACTTCTTTTATTTTATCGTTCACTTCTGGAATATCGATCAGACTGGAAAGATTTCTTTGTAATACACTAAAATGTATTCTCATGGTTTTTTGAATATTTGTCCTATCATTTTTTGAATTAAGTTTATTGAACAAACGACCAATAAATCCCATAAAATCTCATCACAAATCAGTTTCAAACTGAGCCTGTTTCATTATCATCAATACCAGTAAAGATTACTCCATCTTCAATGATAGTTGTTTTCAGCAACTGTGCAGATACATCATGCACAACCATTTATCAGCATTAAATCCTCACCCTCTTTGCCTACCACTTCACCCAGCCATTTTTTGATACAGGGGTCATTCACATTGTCGTTATATGCCACTTTCTTCGCGCCAGTGGCCCTTGCGGAGGATCGATATAGATGCAGTTGATGCACTTAAAAATTTTGGCAACAGTAAATTTAAGTGCCCAACAGGTTATCGCTTAAATGAATCAAAATATTGTCGCTGCGGTTGTCTGAACCGAACCGGCAGCCGCGTGAAAATCATATTGCTTGTTTGAGAAGATGAAACGGTACATCCAGATGGTGCGTTTGACGTGAAAGCTTGCACCACGTTAGGTATTCGCGGGCATTTGTACCTCCCGTATCACTTGACATCAGCACAATGAGTTGGTGCTGAACAATTGTTGATGTGATATAATTGCGTGCGTGCATGCGTGCGTGCGTGCGTGCGTGCGACGTGCGATACGTGCGTGCGTGCGTAACGTAAGATTGCATCCTAAAAATTGAGATATTAATGTATCTAAGCGACGGATGTACTAATGGATTTGGGTTTGTACCACTGAAACACGCAAGTCAGGTGGAAGTTGCCAAGCGAGCTTTGTAAATGGAGTAGAGCATGATTCTTTCGATACTAAACGTAGCTATAGCATTGGCCACGTGCAGATGTAATCTCCCACACGTGTGGAGGAATATTTTCCAAAGGTCACTGACCGAGCAATACAGTAGGATGTTTATCTCTTCGGCCTTCATTGAACGTCATATCCATATAGCTGCTGTGATTCAGGATTCTGATTCTCTTTGTTCAAGCTCCACCAGCCAAAATAGCATATTATCTATATTGGGTTCGACGATTTAAGAAACTCTTCTTGGGTTTGACCTAGGTTAGTTGTTGTGCAGAGTATCTAAATAAGACATTGGCTGCTACGATTGAAGTTTAACAGCATATATAAGGGTCGGCCATACTTTTGCCGTAACTACCTTTATCTTAATAGTTCTCTAGTAAATATCGGACAGCGGCTATCATATTTTCAAAGGTATGAGCGAGCTTCGAACGACTGTGAGAACCTAGCTTTTGAGCGATGCCATGTTTCTTTTCCAACATTAATAGAGTTGAAATACGGGGGCAGTTTTGGACTCGGCCCTGTGTACACAATCGCCGGTTCCCAACTGTGGTCGATTCCGATGGCGTGCAAAGCAGTAAGTCTGTTTTTCTATAATTACAAAACTCTTTTTCCAGAGCTGTAGGGTTCTTTGTCCAAAGATCTCCAAAACGTTCTTTTACATAGTCAATAACCATTCTTTTCGTATTCTGCAGGTTCTTCTATGCTATGCAGTTTTTGAAGTACCAGATTTTAATCCTGGTTCCTTAGATAAGGACGTTTATTTGATTCCGGTGATCGGTTTCTGGAGATGCTTGCCTGCCATCATTGTCTCTAATAACCACTAGAATTAGAAAAAGGAAAGAACAGTACAGCGCAATGAATTCTAAGATTAAGGTACGAACTTTTCACCGCTCGTAAAACTTAGGCAGCGTGCAGCCAATCTGTTTTCACTTGAAACAGGAGATGGTTTCCGGCATCGGCTGATGATACTTCCCCACTGATTGTTTGACTAACGACGATGAATTTGGAAAAATCCCTGCTGCATTTTGTCGCGTAAAATCCTACCCCAAGCCATCCCTCATTATCGTAAAGCCATTGTCGTAAATGGATTATGAGAATCTTGGTTTTTGAATCAAAACCGCATCGTTCACCGATGATTTGATCGAAATTAGTTTCATATGACCCCAAAAAAGCAATCTTGGCCAAATTGGTTGAAATGGCGTAATAAAAACGAATAACTTCAGCAACAGGAATAATGATTGAATAGGGATCTCCATCGGATTCAATAGCAAAACATCTTGCAGATATCCATTTTTGAAACCGCCAATATCAAAGGCAGCTTTATTGATGATATAACCGGTTTGATCTTTATGCGCTGCTTCAATCAAACGTACAGAATCTTCAGCTATGTTAACGTTTGGTAGATTACTAGGCACGATAACTTGGTAATCCAATAACTTACCGTTTTTCCAAAGAGAACCGATAGTAAGTACTGGCAGTTGTCCAACACCAATAGATGCAGCATATTCGCTCTTTATTTAACCAACCAAAATCAGCAAGACGTTTTGTCTGTTACTGATACAGGTCTAGAGATAAACGTCGATGGTCGGTTCCGTAGGTACGTTATCGTTTTTCGTACTGCTCGAGACCAATCAATTCTCCAAAACTCTTTCCGTCGTTGGGAAATTCTTTAATCTGAATCACCGGCATCTTGTTCCATGTTAGCACCATTTAGCATGTATGCGCACCAAAGAGCGATGTTCAGTATCATTTATTGCTAAATTCACACTTTCGCGCAATGCTTCGGCAGCCTGCTCGTCGGCGTGGTAGCCCGACGGACCATGGCTCGATGGCGTTAGTGAGCAATTCATGCTTCTTTTTCCAAAGATTTTGAACTGGTCGGGCGTGACATGGCGCAAGACGGGCAGGTGTCCGTCTGAAGGCTGGAGAGTACTGACCGATGGTAATCATCTCGATATTGTGCCCGCATATCGCGCATGATTTCGCGCACGTCTTCGTCTGTTCTCGCAGCCGACCATGATGCGGATTTGGTCGGGATGTGCGGCATCATTTCTTTGTAGCGGCGCAGCAGTCGAGGAATGCTGATAGTTGGCACCTGGACGGGCTTTTTGTACAGGCTTGGATGGGTTTCAAGTTGTGGTCTCATCACGTCGGGCGGGGTTTCGGCAGGATTTTCAGCGCGATGTCAAGCGGCCGCGAAGTCGGGAACGAGGATTTCGATTTTTGGTGTTCGGACTGGTTTCGCGGATGGCTTTGATGCATCGGCGAAAGTGGCACGCCGCCGTCGCGCAGGTCGTCGCGGTCAACGGAGGTGATGACGACGTAACGCAGGTTCATGGCTTTTGACGGATTCTGCGAGGGTGTTTCGGTTCGTCAGGGTCAAGCATATTCGGACGGCCGTGTCCCACGTCGCAGAACGGGCAGGGCAGTCGGTACAAATGTATCGCCCATAATCGCGAAGGTTGCTGTGCCTTTGCAGCATTCGCCGATGTTCGGGCGGAGGCTTCTTCGCAAACGGTGTGCATTTTTGCTCACGCAAAATGTCTTTTGATTTCAAAGAACTTGCGTGACGGCAGCTGGCGCAGTATCCATTCGGGCTTTTTCAGTTTTTCCTGAAGGGGACGACTTTGATGGGGATGCGGGCGGTTTTGTCCGCTCCTTTTGAGTTTGACGCCGCGTTTGGGATCGTCAACTTGATTTCGCTCATTAATTGTTCGCTTTCGGTGTGAGTTGTGTCTCGGGTGTGCAGTCGTTTTTGCGCAACTTCGTCCAAGTAGGACAGGGTTGGACAAAATCCGCGATTTGTGTCATTTCCATGCCGGCATAGCCGCAGGATTGATGTGGGTAAATGAGGCTTAAGTCCATGTTTACGTTTAATGCTGAGCCGTGATAGACGGAACCGTCTTTGATGCGCAAGCCGAGTGAGGCGATTTTGCGCTCACGCAACATAAACGCCGGGGCGTTTCGAGGTCTGCCGCCGCTTCGATTCGTATTCCGCCAACGTGGCGATGATGCTGTTTTCCAAGCGCGGAAACGATGTTGCGGACGCTGGTTTTGCGGCGTTTGAAGTTGATCATGGTGTAGATGACCAACTGGCCGGGACCCGTGATAAGTGATTTGTCGCCGCGTCGATTTGGACGACAGGTATGTCGTCGCGGATCAGGAGGTGTTCCGGTTTGCTGCCAGCCCTTGTGTGAAGACGGGCGGATGCTCGACCACCCATAATTCATCCTTCGGTATGATCGTCGCGGGCTGCGTTGAGACGCTTTCATAGCTTCGAAAGTCAGTTGGTACTCGACCAAGCGCTTTTCTGCACGATTTTCATATCAGTACACCACTTTCACCATTTTCGTGATCGGTCAGGGGCGAGGTAGATTTGTCCAGTTGCTCTTTGCTTTGCGGGCGTTTACTTCTGACGGTTGCTACCGTATAGTTGCCCTTGCTGCTTTGACGGGTGGTGATGTGGTGGGGTTCGGTATCGGGCGCGTGCTGGCGGACGGTTTTCAAGATATTTTTCAAATTCGGGATGCGCGTTGCCCTTGACTTTGATGGGGAAAGTGGCAGGGAAATTCGATGAGTGAGGTTTGGTCGGTCATGGCTGACTCTGATGTGCTGTATGCCGAGGTCGTCTGGATTTCCAGCCTTTCAGACGACCTCGAACAGCGTGTATTTTATCGCAAAAAAGTTGCCGATAAAAATAGAAGCGTACATCAGCTTTTTCAAGTCTTGAAATACGCTTTTCCATCCCAATTTCAGCCACATTCCGAATTTATTTGACCAAGTGAGAACAATATGCCGACAAAAGAAAAACATTTTGAGGAATACAGCGCACTGGCAGCCCTGCCTTTACGCGATGTCGTCGTTTATCCGCATATGGTGCTGCCGCTGTTTGTAGGGCCGCCCGAAATCCATTGCGGCATTGGAAGCGGCAATGGCGAATGACGATCCGGTGTTTTTGCTGGCGCAAAATCGACGAACACCGAAGATCCGACAGCGTCCGATTTTGCACCGCATGCGGGTACGGTCGCAGGTTTGCAGGGTGTTGAAGCTGCCTGACGGCACGGTGAAAGTGCTGGTCGAAGGGCATCCGGCGCGGCAGTGTATTGACCATTGAAGAGTGGCGGACTGTTTCCTGTCCCATGTCGAAGCTGTCGATGAGTACGCGGATGCGGACAATCCTGATATTGAAGCCATTCGCCGACGCTGCTTTGCAGTTTGACCAATATGCCGGTTAAATAAAAATCCTGCCGAAATCATCAATACCATCAACGGCATCAATGATAACAGCCGTTTGGTGGACACGATTGCAGCGCATCTGCAGTTGAAACTGGAGCAGCGTCAGCAGATTTTGGAAACCTTCGGCATTATCGGCCGTATGGAGTTTCTGCTTGCCCAGTTGGAATCCGAACTGGACATCATGCAGGTCGAAAAACGCATCCGCGGCCGCGTCAAACGCCAGATGGAAGAAATCCAGCGCGAGTACTATCTGAACGAGCAAGTGAAAGCGATTCAGAAAGAATTGGGAGAAGAAGACGAACGCGGCAGAGTGGATGCGTTGAAGCAAAAATCAAAAGAAGGGCATGACCAAAGAGGCTGAAGAGAAATGCCTGTCCGAACTGAAAAACTCAAAATGATGCCGCCTATGTCTGCGGGAATCCACCGTGGTACGCAACTACATCGATACTTTGCTTGAGCTGCCGTGGAAGAAAAATCCCGTGTCAGCAAAGACATTGCCAAAGCCTGATTTGGTGTTGAACGCCGACCACTATGGCTTGGAAAAAGTCAAAGAACGGATTTTTGGAATACCTTGCCGTCCAAAAAACGTATGGACAAACTCAAAGGTCCGATTCTGTGTTTTGGTCGGTCCTCGGGGTGAGTAAACACTCTTTGGGCGAATCCATTGCGCAAAGCAACAGGCCGCCAATACGTCCGCATGGCTGGGCGGCGTGCGCGACGAAAGCGAAATCGCGGCCACCGCCGTACCTATCGGCTCCATGCCCGGCAAAATCCTGCAAAACATGGCTAGAGGCAGGCGTGAAGAATCCACTGTTCCTGCTCGACGAAATCGACAAATTGGGCAGCGACTTCCGAGGCGATCCCGCCAGCGCTGTTATGAGGTGCTTGATCTGAGCAAAACAACAAGTTTGCCGATCACTATGCGGAAGTGGATTACGATTTGAGCGATGTGATGTCTTATCGCACATCTAATAGCTGAACATCCCGACTCCGTTGCTCGACCGTATGGAAATCATCCGTTTGTCCGGCTATACCGAAGACGAGAAAATCAATATCGCCAGCAGTATCTCGTGCCGAAGACAAATGAAAACGCAACGGCGTGAAAGAGGGCGGAATTGGTGGTCGAAGAAAGCGCGGTGCGCGATATCATCCGTGTTACACCCGTGAAGCCGGTGTACGTTCGCTCGACCGCGAGATTGCCAAAAGTCTGCCGTAAGGTGGTGATGCACGATTACCTTGAACGAAGATAAGAAGAGGTCGTCTGAAACCAAAGAAAACCAGCAAAGCCAAGCTGTAAGGCGGTTAAAGTCAATGAGAAAAACCTGCATGACTACTTGAGCGTGCGCCGCTTTACGATGCAGCGTTGCCGAAAGTGAAAACCGTATCGGACAGGTTACCGGTTTGGCAGTGGACGGAAGTCGGCGGCGAGTTGCTGACTGTCGAAGCCGTGGCGTTGCCGGGCAAGGGCGTGATCAGTGTACCGGCCAGTTGGGCGACGTGATGAAGGAATCTGTGTCCGCGGCATGGTCTGTTGTCCGTTCCCGTGCAGAATCAGTGGGTTTGGCTCCTGATTTTGAGAAAAAGACATCCATGTTCACGTTCCAGAAGGCGCAACGCCGAAAGACGGTCCGAGTGCAGGTATCGCCATGACTTTGGCGATGGTGTCTGCCTTTACCAAAATTCCGGTGCGCGCCGATGGCGATGACGGGCGAAATCACCTGCGCGGCGAAGTTTTGCCAATCGGCGGTTTTGGAAGAAAAACTGTTGGCTGCTTTTGCGCGGCGGGCATCAAACACGTCCTGATTCCGAAAGACAACGTCAAAGACTTGGAAGAAATCTCGAAACGTGAAAATCGGCCTGACCATCCATCCGGTCAAATGGATAGACGAGTCCTTGCTGGGCTTGGAAAGCCAGCCGAACCTATGGTTTGCGCCTTTGCTACCGAAGAGGCGCAGGTTGAAGCCGCTAAGCCTAAAGTCAGGGCGAAAGCGACCAAACACTGATTTTGTAAAAATGTGTTGCACAGATGCGGGTTTGGCTTGAAAGCCCGTAAAATGAGGCATTCACATTTTTGCTTGACACGGTACTTTTCAGAATTGCTATAAAGCGCAAAGGTACTCAAAGTACGAGGCCCCGAGTATTCGGGCATTTCATTATTTTCAACGATAGGAAGGGACTGATTGTGAATAAAGTCTGAGATTGATCGAAGCAATTGCTCAGAGAAGCCGGCATTTAAAGCTGCCGCCCAAAAGCTCTGGATGCCTACCAATGCTGTAACCAACGCCTGAAAAAGGCGACACCGTAACTCTGGTCGGTTTCGGTACTTTCTACGTTGAGCGAACGCACCGAACGTCAAGGCCGCAACCTAAAAACCGAGCGAGCCTCTGACCATTGCTGCTGCTAAACTCCTAAATTCCGTGCCGGTAAAGCATTGAAAGATGCCCTGTAAGCATAGATAGGGCATTAGCCTGATAAAATCGACTCTGACATAGGGTCGATTTTATTTTGTACTGATGTAACATTTAACACTAGAAATAAATCTAGAAATAAATCTAGAAATAAATCGAATAAAAATTTTAGAGCAATGCCGCCTTGTGCCGTTATGTTCATGGTTTTGAGATGTTCGAAGACTTTTGCCGTCATGAATTAGGGCGGAAAGCGATACATTTCCAGAAATGTCTTTTTGTTTGTTTCATACTTTCGGCGTTTAACTTTTGCAATTGTTTATAAGGAGCGCAAATGGCAGATTTTAATAAAATCTTGACGCCGGGTGATGTCGATGGCGCGGCATTATATGTTGTGAACGAAATTCCCGGCAATGCAATCATAAAATCGAATGGAACCGCAGATTAGCGACTCCAACTCCGACCGTGTTGAACCTGCAATTTTTCCAAACCTACAAACTACGTTTTTATCCCTCGACTTTGAGACGAAGATGGCGATGAGATTGGGTGTCTTGTTGGTGACAGAGCAGCCATTGGCTGCGGCATTTTTTCTGGAAGCGCGCGTCATCGGCGTGATGAAATTTGTTGATGATGGTGAGGTTGACGATAAAATCGTTTGCGTTCCCGCCGACGACCGCAACAATGGCAATGCGTACAAAACATTGTCTGATTTGCCGCAACAATTAATCAAAGCAAATCGAATTCCATTTCAACCACTACAAAGACTTGAAAAAGCAGGTACGACCAAAGTCGAATCCTGGGGTGATGTTGAAGAAGCGAAACAAGTCATTGAAGAATCGATTGAGCGTTGGAATAAACAAGCTTTAATTGAGATCAACAAGCAAAGGTCGTCTGAAAATGTGCAGACGACCTTTTTGTTTTTATGACTATGGCGCGAGCGTTTGCCTGTTTGGCAGGGGAATTGGTATGATTGCTCTCATATTTTCTATTGATAGGTTTTGCACTATGTCTGTCTACAAGTGTTTCTGATGAGGAAATGCGGGACGTTTTGACCCAATACGATTTGGGCGGTTTTGTATCGTTGCAAGGGTGCGCAGGGATTACAAACAGCAATTATTTTTGACCACCACGACGGGGCGTTACGTTTTAACGGTATTCGAGGTATTGAAGCAAGAGAGGTTGCCGTTTTTCTGAATTGAGCCGGCATCTGAGTAGCAATGGCGTGACTTTATCCTGCTCCGATTGTGCGCAAGGATGGTAAGCTGGATTCTGTCTTGGTAGGCAAACCTGCCTGTCTGGTTACTTGCCTGAATGGCTCGGATACCAGCTGGGCAACGGAAATGACAATGCTTCAATACAGGACCATGTTGGCAAAAATGCATATTGCCGGACAGAGTTTCCCGCAAAAATGATCAATCCGCGTTACGACCGTTGGTGGCACTGATGCTTGCAGTCAGCTTTACCGGTATTGAGTGAAGATGATGTGGCTTTTGCTGCAAAGGAGATTGCTGATTTGGATGGTAATCTGGGTAATCATCTGCCTTCAGGCATTATACCATGCCGATTTGTTTAGGGATAATGTTTTATTGGATGGTGAGAGGTGGCAGGCTTTATCGATTTTATACTACCTCAGCGGAAATTTTTATGTATGACCTGGCCGTCGCCCGCAATGACTGGGCAAGAACAGCGGAGAACAAGCGGATGGTTCCTGCAAGATGCTTTATCAGGGGTGATGAAAGCATCAGGCTTTGTCTGATGAAGAACGTGAATATTTCCCGATTGCACAAAAGAGCGGATTGTATCCGGTTTTGGGTGTCGCGTCTTTTTAGACTTTCACTTTCCGCAAACCGGTGAAATGACGTTTATAAAAGATCCCAATGCTTTTTAGAGATTTGTTGCTGGTTTGTATTGATGCATATGCAGGTAGAGAATTAATACTTGGTATTTGAAAATGTAATGTATAGTGGATTAACTTTAAACCAGTGCAGCGTTTACGCTGCATGAGCTCAAAGAGAACGATTCTCTAAGGTGCTGAGGCACTAAAGTGAATCGGTTCCGTACTATCTGTTACTGTGGCTTCGTCGCCTTGTCCTGATTCTAAATTGATCACTATATGTTTGATCTTAAAACTGCACCCGAGTTGGATTGGGATGTCCGACTTTTAGGATACAGTTTTATTTTCACGACCTTTTTCAGTCTTTTCTTCAGCGATGGCTGACGGTATTGGAAAAAGCCGCGCAGGATGTCGATGTCTTCGGTTTTGCGTGTTGGCGCGCGGCCAGCAGGCTGCATACGGCGCATCAGGCGTTTCGCTGTTGCGGCGGTTGAAGAAGCCGATATCGTCCACGACGCTTTCCATGTGGGCGACCATGCCTTTGATTTGCTCGTGGGTGGCGGCGTGGTGCTTGTTGCAGGTGGGTCTGGGCATATCGGTCTGACTGAAGATTTCAACACACGACCTGAACGGCTTGGGCGAGGTTGAGCGAGAAATAGTCGGGATTGCCGTTGATGGTCATCAGACGGTTGCAGGCCTGCACTTCTTCAAGTACTCAAGCCGAAAGGTTTCGTTGCCGAAGACGAGGGCGCTTGTTCTCCGCGTTGTACCGCCTGCAATAATTCGGGAACCAGTTCGCGGGGGTTTGCAGCGGCGCGGTGATTTCGCGGCGGCGGCTGGTAAGGGGCGCAGGCGAGCGTGGTGTCGGCAAGAGCTTCGTCGAGCGTGGCGGCAATCACGGCGTTATTCAATACGTCTGCCGCGCCGGAAGCGAGGATGAAACTTTCCTCCGGCAGTTGGAAATTCGCGGGTTTTCGGGTTGAAAACGGGCGGTTGCCCGGTCATCGGTGTGGACATCAAATTCGGGGCGACAATGGTGAGGTTATGCGTCCCATAGTTTTCATGGCGCGGGCGGCGGAGCCGTATTGGCGGGATGGCTGGTGCGGGTGAGGATGATGCGGATGTTGCCGAGATAGTCGGGCAATTCCGGGCTGACTGATCATGTTTTCGTTTTCGGTTTTGTTCGGGAATCGGGTATAATACGCCATCTTTTTGTTTTCAGACGACCTTTCGCCTTTTGCGCTGAGAGTCGTCTGAAATGTTCTTCATCAACGTCGAAACGTGCAAACGTTGCGTCCGGTGCAGATGCGCCGGACGGTATTCTGATTTAGAAAGAAAACCGCAGATCGTTTTTAAATACCGCTTTCCCGTGCCGCCCGTAAAGCCGGGCAGATGATGATCGCGCAAACGGTCAATCTGGATGCCGTCAAAGTTGCCAGCAAGGGCGTTCAACGATTTCGTTTTCCGACGTTGACCGCAATTCCGAGATGATTTTGGTGGAAGCGCTAAAGCAGCCTATCCGCATCACAAAAATCACTTGCGAAGAAGGCAGTTCTCACGGCAAAGCCTCTGCGGAATACGACTGGATTATCGATCCGCTCGACGGTACGACCAACTTCTTACACGGCCATCTGCACATGCGATTTTATGGCACTGCTGCACAAAGGCGTGTTGCAGGAGCTTTTGGTGTACGCACCTAGAACGCAACGATGTTTACATGGCTTCGCGCGGCAAAGGCGCGTTGCTCAGCGACCGCCATCCGCGTTTCTTCCCGCATTGAGTTGGAACCGCTGCTTGATCGGTACCGGCTTCCCTGTTGTCGATCAAAGCATGATGGACAAGATATCCTGGCTATTCTTGAAGACTTTTGTAGCAAAAACGGCCGGGAGCCATGGAAGAGCGCAGCTTCGTTGGATTTTGTGCGCCGTGGCGGCCGGCCGTTTGGACGGTTTCTTCGGAGTTCAATCTCAAACCTTTGGGATGATTGCCGCAGGCGCGCTGATTGTGCAGGAGGCGGGCGGTATCGTTACCGATATGTCCGGCAATGAAGAGCTGGCTGGAAAGCGGCGATATTGTGGCGGCTAATCCGAAAGTGCTGGCGCAGATGTTGTAAATCATTGGCGGACATCTGTAAACAGGAGGTCGTTTTTCAGATGGCTTTTGCTCGTTTTAATACGGTGTCGTGATTTAGCAATAGTAGAATATCATGCATATTTGCTTTCAGGAGCAGATAACCTATCGCAAATCGAAAAACAGGTTCCGATTAATGATAATATGCTCAAAGAATTGATTTGCAAACAGGCGAACCCCTGTGCCAATCTGATAAATGACGAACCCGTATTGGTTGTGGAATAATGTGATCTTTTGAATCGTCCCCAAGACATCCGTTTTCCGCACCGGATGCAAATGCTGCCGCGGTGTGCGCGGCAGTATGCCGCGACAACGGCGCGGGCTTATCCTTTGCAGGCTATACAGGGATGCCGCGTGTCCGACGATTGTGAAGGCGAAAGCAACCGAAGATTCGGCCAAAAGTACGACGAAGGCGACCCGTGCGCCATTATCCATTATTGACGCTGATGGGACGCAAAGTTTTGCACAGAAAAACAAATATTCCAGCAATGATATGAATGACGGTGTCGGCATAGCGAACCTTGAATGTATATTCATGGGGCGCCATCAATGCGGCAGTACGGCGCGATAAAAACAGAGACAATACTACCATCATCGTTATTTCGAAAATCAGGAACGTCTGGGCAGCGACATCGGCAAACTCTAGTTTGACCGCATTGCGCGCGAAAGAAATCCTGCGCATCAACCGTCAGAGCTGGTCCGCACAACACGTCTTCTGAAAGATTTGAATATTATCGTAAAGAAATACGATGGCGGCCGCCGTTCCGAACTCAATGAGCGCGGTCGCGCCTGTTGCGGTCAGAATCATCCATCGCGAAACAACAACGCACGATGGAATTGGCGTTGAGCCGTTTGTCCCGCTACACCGGACGGCAGTTGACGGCAGAGATTTGGAAAGATCCGTTTTTGCCAACGACAGCGCGGAGATCATTGGTCGCGTTTCCGGCCGATAACAATACCAATCTTCCTATCGGGCGCAGGTGGCAGAACGCGACAGCGTGAAGGCAATTTGACGTTTCCAAAGCAGAGCGCCTGCCCGCCGTGAATCTGGAAGGTAATGAACCGCGACAGACAGGGCACTTTTATTTAAAATGTAGCATGGAATGTCTTGGACGTTGCCGCGCGCCGCAAGTGCAGAAAAATGCCGATGCCTGATTGCCGCCGAATCGAAATCCGAGCAGATTATGCGCGACATCACCGAAAAGCTGCAAACCGCCGAAATCGACATGCGAGGCGAACGCCGTGCCGATATTGCCGCGCAACATGTGCCGCTCAAAAAGACGTGGTTAAAACGAGTTACGATTCAAAGATTGCCCGCCCACGCTGACCGACGTTTTAGGCGCAACGATGATTGTCCAGCATCGACAGGAAAACATTTCGGCGCGCAACGACTTCCGCGATGCCGCGTTGATTATCTGGCTGCGCAGGCGCAAATGGCGAAATTGGGCAGGCTTGAAGCAATAACATAAAATCTCAACATCATTACTCATTAGCGAATTATCATGAAAGCAATCATTGAACATATTATGTTGGTTACCCGTCTCTTAGGGCGCCTGTGTCAGAAGCCGCGCTGACGGCAGAAGGTGAGTGCGGGATAGCTCCAATGTCAACTATCATTCCTCGTCGAAGTCTTACGCAGCCACGGCTTCGAAAACATTGTCCAAGCGCAATCTGGAAGACATTTGCATCGCTTGCCGTTCCTGTGATGATCATTCTTCACAACGAAGGGCTGCCGTCATTACCAATATCGAAGGGTTCGGGTCGGAACAGGAAATATCATATCCGTCAGGTAGATGACTTGGAGCAACAGCTTGATCGCACCAGCTTTCCGGTCTGTATCTGGGTTACTGCTGGTTTATCAAGCCCAAAAATGGCGGCGGACACGTTCCGAACGTGCCCTGAATACCACCTTCCCAAAGCATGGTTTTGGAAAGTCATTTGGCGTTTTCGCAGCTATTACTATCAAGTGATTTTGGCAACCGTCATCATCAACTTCCTCGCCTTGGTCAGCTCGTTGTATGCGTCATGAACGTGTACGACCGCGTCATTCCCCAACCAAAGCCTATGAAACCCGTGGGTTTTGAGTATCGGCGTTGTCCTCGCCATTTTGTTCGAATTTGCCGCCAAGATGATACGCGGCGATTTGACCCGACATTGCCGGTAAAAGACCCGACCTGATTATCAGCTCTGCCTTGTTCCGCCGCGTGATGGCATTGCGTCTCGCTGACCGTCCCGCTTCGTCCGGCTCATCCGCCAACAACCTGCGCGAATTTGAAATCGTACGCGAATTCACTGACCAGCGCAGCCCTGTTGACTTTGGTGGACTTACCGTTCCTGTTGCTGTTTATCTTTGTTGATTTCGATAGTCGGCGGCAAACTGGCATTGGTTCGCTGGCGATTATTCCGATTGTCGTCATTGTCGGCTTCATCGTCCAGCGCCCTTGTCAGCGCGCGATGTAACGAATCCATGAAGAAAGCTCTAACGTTCAGGGCCTTGCCGTAGAAGCCATTGAAGGCATCGAAACCCTGAAAACCAACAATGCGACTTCATGGGCGCAACAACGATGGGACGAATACACCGCCAAAAGCCTCCGCTTCATCTATTAAAGTTAAAGATACAGCAAAACTTCATGGTCAACTTCGCTGTTGCCATGCAGCAACTCAATACTGTCTTTGGTCGTTGTCGGTACCTATCCTGATTCATGCCGACAACCATGCGGAACGGATTACCATGGGTGCGCTGATTGCCTCGTTATTCTGTCCGGCCGCGCGTTAGCTGTTTAGCTCAAGTTGCCGGCCTTGCTACGCCGCTTCCAACGGGCGAAGCTGGCGTTGAAGGCGTGAACGACATTGTTTCTCCGATCGGACGCAGCCCCGAACGCAAATACATTACTTTGGACAACGTTCGAGGCAATATCGCGCTGAAAACGTAACGTTCGAAATACAAAAACGAAAAGCAACACGCAGTTGACGAGTTGCGTATCAACATCGACCGGTGAAAAAGGTCGGCATCCTCGGACGTATCGGCAGCGGTAAAGTACCATGCTGAAGCTGGCGAGGCGGTCTGTACGACACCGAAAAAGGCAACGTAACCCTCGACGGCGTCGATATGCGCCAACAGTCTGAATTTCCTGCGGAACCAAGTCCTCCTGTTCAGCCAATCTCCACGCCTTTTCTTGGGTACATTGCGCGAAAACATGGACTTGGCGCGTACCGACAGCTATTCGACCGACCAAGACCTGCTGACCGCACTCAAACGTTTCGGTCTCGACCAGATCATCCGCAACCACCCAAGAGGCTTGGATATGCCTTTGGGTGAAGACGGTTTGGGTCTGTCCGGCGGTCAAAAACAAATCATCGCCCTCGCACGCATGACGCTGCGCGACCCCAGTTGTCCGCTTTTTGGACGAGCCGACAACCAGCCTCGACCAAGCGTACCAGAACGCATGGCATTGAACGCGATTGCCCACTGGGACGCAACCGCACCATGCTTTTGGTAACGCACCGTCCGCAAATGCTACCAAATCGTTAACCGCATCATCGTATGGAAAACGGCAAAATCGTTATGGACGGCCTGCGCGACTTAGTGTTGCGAAAACTGATGCCAAAAACGAGCAAAACAAAGTCAAAGCAGCACAACAAGCGCAGGAAAACCAACGCTCCCGGGCGAAGCGGCACAAGCATGACGAAAGAGGGTGAAAAGGTCGTCTGAAAACACAAGCGGAAAGCGTTTCAGACGACCTCTTTGAAAAACATACAACAGATACGAAGATTCATCATTATGAGCGAAAAACAACGTTAAATCCAAAGACCTGCATCCTCATTAACGATTTGAATGCAGCCTGCAAAAGAAAAACACAGCGGCCAATTTTGGGTCATCATCCTGTCCTGCTGCATCGTCGTCTTTGTCGTATGGGCATACAACAGCACCGTCGAAGAAGTAACCCGCGGCAACGGCAACGTCATCCCAGCAGCCGCGAACAAGTCATCCAAAGCCTGAGACGCCGGCGTCATTACCCAAATGATGGTTAAGGAAGGCGATTTGGTCGAAAAGACCAAATCCTGCTGAAGCTCGACGATACGCGCAGCCTTGCTGTATTGCGCGAGAGCGAGGCAAAGTCCAAAACCTCGAGGCCACCATCGCCCGCCTGAAAGCCGAAGCTTACGGCGGCAAACTCACGTTCCCCAACAGCGTCAGCCCCTGAACTCCGCCGCCGCGAAACCGCCGCATATAATGCCCGCCGCCAAGCCACGACCGATGCCGTACAAAGTCTGGCACGAGCAGCGGCGCTTGATCGCGAAATCGCCATTACTGCACCTATGGTGGCACAGGCGTTATGTCCGAAGTCGAACTCCTCGAATGCGCCACGAATCCAGCGATCTGACCCTGCACCGTGCCGAACGCCGCAACCGTTAGCAGAACAGATGCCAACAACGAACTGTGCAATCCGGATCTGAGCTGGCGCAATCCAGAAAACATGGCCCGTGCGCGCCGACCCGGTTGACTGCTCCCAAATCCGCTCCCCATGCGCGGCATCGTCAAAAACATCAAAATCAATACCATCGGCGGCGTAGTCAACCGGGCGAAGAAATCATGGCGACCGTCCCCGTTGACGACAAACTCCTTGTCGAAGCTTTACATCCGTCCGCAAGACATCGCCTTCGTCCGCGCAGGACAGCCCGCACTGGTCAAAGTCAGCGCATATGACTACTCCATCTGATGGCGGATTGGAAGGCAAAGTTACCTTTGTCGGCGCAGATACGTCAGCTGCCATGCGAAAAGCCGTGCCAACGATCTGAAGCTCGACCCCAACCAAGTTTACTACCGAGTCATCGTCCAAACTGAGAACAACGCCCTGAAAGACAAAAACGGTAAAAAGACATGCCGATTATTCCGGGCATGGTTGCCACAGTGGACATTAAAACCGGCGAAAAACTATCTTCCAATACCTGATCAAACCGATTACCCGTATGAAGCAGGGCATTGAGCGAGCGTTAATTTCCCGAGTAAAACTTGCTTAACAGTCAAAAGGTCGTCTGAAAAACCGGGCTGCGTCCAAATCTCGGACGTTCATAAAACCCTATTTAGGCGTTCTATATAAGCTGGATTCTGCATACGACAGGATCCCAGCTTTTTCACTTTCAAACTGTAACGCTCCAGATGCAGTAATCCAGATAATCATATTCGTCCACCGTCAATTCTCCTGAACGGCAGGAGCATTTCGTTTAATACCGCAGAAGCCCTCCATCTGCGTGCTGCTTTTATCGCGACTGTATAAATAATGGGATGCGGTCTGTTAGTTTGAAGCGTAACTTTGGTCGTAAAAACTGCACCCGTATGTTTGGATGGAATATCCAACTTTGGGTGCAATCCGGTTTTTTCAGACGACCTTTATCCGTTTTAGCGACGGAATTTGCCGGTCGAAATCATCAAATGCTTCATAAGCCGCTTGGCATTGATGCGTTGTCTCTTTATAGGGCAGTTGGCGGGAAGGCTTTCGGGCTTTGACGTTTTCTTTCAGCTCGGCTTTGTTGCCTTTGGTTTATACCATGCAGCGACGGTCAAGATATTTTTGCAGGCAGGATGCAGCTTGCTTTGTTTGGCTTGGTTTGAGCGTGGTAGGTTTTATGATGTTTGAGGGTGGCTGCATCGGCAGGTTGGGCGTTGCAAAACCGTATCAGTGCTGCAGACAGGGCGGGAATAAGGCTTTTTCCTCAATAACATGGCGGACTCCTGTTTATTTAAGGTGCATTTCATTATATTCATGGCTTTGGTAAAAAGGAAATTTGGCAGGATGGGTCGTCTGAAAAAGCAAGCGGGTATTTAAAGCATTTTGACGAAACCCATCTTCCATTACATATTATCAAACAGAGAAAATAATAAACTCACATGAATTATCACGTTTCAGACGACTTTATGTTGCATATGTCATCCATTGTCATGCTGTTTATTTTCAAAATTTAACTACAAATCCGAATTTGCCTTATTTCATAGCGCATAGCCGAATGAGGGTTTTGATGCAAACACATCTTTTGCGGTAAGGCTTGAACTCATAGGGAAAGAGGTCGTCTGAAAGAAAATTGGGAAAAAGCCCGATTTCAAAAACAGCGGCCTTGCCAAGACTAGATAAGCGACGAAAAATACACTATATTGTGCCACCTCGATATTAATACATACTGTATCTTGTGTTTCAGGATGGAGAAAGCTCACGATGAATGCACCGACCGATTTGAAAGTAACCAAGCGCGACGGACGTTTGGAAAAATCTCGACTTAGACAAAATCCACCGCGTCGTTAGCTTGGGCGGCGGAAGGCTTGAAAAACGTTCCGTATCGCAGAGTCGAGCTCAAATCGCACATCCAGTTTTACAACGGCATCCGCACCGACGACATCCACGAAACCATCATCAAGGCGGCTGCCGACCTGATTTCGCAGGATACGCCCGATTATCAATATCTCGCCGCGCGTCTGGCGATTTTCCACCTGCGCAAAATCGCTTACGGCGAGATTCGAACCGCCGCATCTCTTCGACCACGTTAAAACTCACCGATGCGGGCAAATACGACCGCCACATCATCGAAGATTACAGCCACGAAGATTTGACGAGCTGAATGCCTCTATCGACCACAGCCGCGACATGACCTTCTCGTATGCCGCCGTGAAGCAGCTCGAAGGCAAATATCTGGTGCAGAACCGCGTGACCCGCCAGATTTATGAAACGCCGCAGTTCTATACATTTTGGTGGCGATGTGTCTCTTCAGCAAATACCCGAAAGAGACGCGCTTGGATTACGTCAAACGTTTTTACGACGCCGTTTCCACATTTAAAGTATCGCTGCCGACCCCCGATTATGAGCGGCGTGCGCACGCCCTACGCGCCAATTCTCAAGCTGCGTATTGATTGAATGCGACGACAGTCTGGATTCCATCAATGCCACCACCAGCGCGATTGTGAAATACGTTTCCCAACGTGCGGGTATCGGCATCAACGCCGGACGTATTCGCGGTTTGGGCAGCGAAATCCGTGGCGGCGAAGCGCAACATACCGGCTGCATCCCGTTTTTCAAAAATGTTCCAAGCAGCGGTCAAATCCTGCTCGCAAGGCGGCGTGCGCGGCGGCGCGGCAACTGTTCTACCCCTTGTGGCACATCGAAGCCGAAAGCCTGTTGGTATTGAAAAACAACCGCGGCGTGGAAGACAACCGCATCCGCCAGTTGATTACGGCGTGCAAATCAACCGCCTGCTGTACACCCGCCTGATTAAAGGCGGCAACATCACGCTGTTTTCGCCCAACGAAGTCCCCGGCTTGCACGACGCGTTCTTTGCCGATCAAGACGAATTCGAGCGTCTCTACACGAAATACGAGCAAGACCCGACCATCCGCAAACGCACCTTGTCGGCTACTGATTTGTTCTCCACGCTGATGCAGGAACGCGCCGGAACGGGACGCATCTACATTCAAAACGTTGACCACTGCAACACGCACAGCCCGTTTGACCCGCGCGTCGCGCCCGTGCACCAGTCCAACCTGTGCGCCGAAATCGCCCTGCCGACCAAACCGCTGGACAACATCAACGACCCGAACGGCGAAATCGCCCTGTGTACCTTGTCCGCCTTCAACTTGGGCGCATTAAACAGCTTGGACGAGCTGGAAGGGCTTGCCGATTTGACCGTGCGCGCACTTGATGCCTTGCTGGATTATCAAGACTATCCGGTCGAAGCCGCCCGCACCGCGACCATGAACCGCCGCACGCTCGGCATCGGCGTCATCAACTACGCCTACTATCTGGCGAAAAACGGCGTCCGTTACAGCGACGATTCCCGCGCTCAGCCTGACCCACCCGCACCTTTGAAGCCATGCAGTATTACCTGCTCAAAGCATCGGTGAAACCTTGCCAAAGAATACGGCGCATGCCCGCTGTTCAACCAAACCGTTTTATTCGCAGGCAAACTGCCCATCGACACCTACAAAAAAAGACTTGGATGCCGTATGCAGCGAACCACTGTTATGCGACTGGGAAAGCCTGCGCGCCGACATCGTCAAATACGGTCTGCGCAACTCCACCCTGACCGCACTCATGCCGTCTGAAACCAGTTCGCAAATCGCCAACGCCACCAACGGCATCGAGCCGCCGCGCGATTGGTAACGGTCAAAAGCATCGAAAGACGGCATCCTGAAACAGGTCGTGCCCGGAATTTGAAACCTGAAAGACGCCTACGAAACCCTGTGGCAGCTTCCGGGCAACGAAGGCTACCTGAAACTTGTCGGCGTGATGCAAAAATTCGTCGATCAGGCGATTTCCGCCAACACTGCCTACGATCCGGGTAAATTCGAAGGCAACAAAAGTTTCCATGAAACAAATGCTCAAAGACTCTGCTGACCGCCTACAAATACGGCGTCAAAACCCTGTACTACCACAACACCCGCGATGGCGCGGACGATACGCAGACCGATATTCAGGATGACGGCTGCACAGGCGGGTGCTGTAAGATTTAGAGAAGATAAAGTTTGTTATGCTACCTTGAAGATTTAATTGCAAATGGAGAATATAAATGCATTATAAGATTATTTTGATTAAGTGATGGTGATGTTGTGAAAAGAATCGCTCACCTCTGTTATCTGGCAAACATCTGTAGGACAGGAAGAAAAATATTTTTATGATGTTTTAAATAAAGAAGGTATTTTAACTAGTAAAGTTATCAGTTACAGAGCATACGAGCATAAAGAAACCATGTAATACGACAATTCATATAGTACAAACCGATATTGAAAAATCGTCATGTTAGTTGATAAGGTTATAAGGATCTGATATATAAAAATTTTGTTGCTCCAATATTTGGTAAGTTCTAACTAATAATTTGTAATATTTTTGAATCAGCACTATCTGGAAGCAGTAGTAGAAACAAATTATTTATATTTATTTCAAATAATTAATCTATCTTAGCCAGATCAAAGGTCGTCTAGAAACCCGAACCTCTAAATTTAAATTAACTCGAGAAACAGCCCATGTCCTGCGAACACCTAGTCATGTCATAGCGTACCTTTTCCAAAACCAAAAACGACGCGCTCAAAGAGCCGATGTTTTTCGGTCAGCCAGTGAATGTTGCCCGTTATGACCAGCAGAAATACGAAGTATTTGAAAAAAACTGATTGAAAAACAACTGTCTTTCTTCTGGCGGCCGGAAGAAATCGACGTGTCGCGCGACCGTATCGACTACGCCAACCTGCCCGAACACGAAAAACACATTTTCATCAGCAACTCTGAAAATACCAAACCCTTGCTCGATTCCATCAAGGTCGTAGTCCGAACGTTGCCTTGCTGCCTTTTGGTGTCGATTCCCGAGTTGGAGACTTGGATTGAAACGTGGGCTTTCAGCGAAACCATCCACTCGCGCAGCTATACCCACATTATCCGCAATATCGTGAATGATCCCGTCGGTCGTGTTCGACGACATCGTGCAGAACGAATACATCATCGCCCGCGCCGAAGACATCGCCTGTTATTGCGATGATTTAATCGAATATACCCAGTATTACAACCTGTTGGGCGAAGGAACGCACAATGTCGGCGGCAAGCTCGTTAACGTGTCTTTGCGCGAGTTGAAGAAAAAACTCTATCTCTGCCTGATGTGCGTCAACGTGTTGGAAGCCATCCGTTTCTACGTCTCATTCGCCTGCTCGTTTGCTTTTGCCGAGCGCGAGTTGATGGAAGGCAACGCCAAAATCATCAAACTGATTGCCCGCGACGAAGCCCTGCACCTGACCAGCACCCAGCATATGCTCAACCTGATGCGCGCCGGTGCCGACGATCCTGAAATGGCGGAAATCGCCGTCGAATTGCAGGACGAATGTTTCAAACTCTTCAAAAAAGCGGCGGAACAGGAAAAAGAATGGGCTGCCTATCTGTTTAAAGACGGTTCCATGATTGGTCTGAACAAGGAAATTCTGGCGCAATATGTCGAATACATTACCAACTTGCGTATGCAGGCGGTCGGTCTGCCCGCCAGATTCGAAGGTGCTACCCAAAACCCGATTCCGTGGATTAACGCGTGGCTGTCGTCCGACAACGTGCAGGTCGCGCCGCAGGAAGTGGAAATTTCTTCTTACTAATCGGTCAGATCGATTCGGAAGTCAGCGCGGACGATTTGGGCGATTTCGAACTGTAATCAAACTCGGCAGTTTTTCCGCATTTATCATCAGAGGTCGTCTGAACAGGTATAGTAACGAAATCAAAGATTTCAGTTACACCGTGCAGACGGCCTTTCCCGCTTAAACAGATAACAATGGCACTTATCAGCGACACGATAAAACCTTCGAGCTTCAAGAGGGCGAAACCTATTGGAGGGCTTGGAACGCACCGGACACGAGGTCGAATACCAGTGCCGCAGCGGTTATTGCGGTTCCTGCCGCGTCAAAATATTAGACGGCAGGGTGTCCTACGACGATTTCCCGCTGGCGCTTGTCGCGCCCGGTGAAATTCTGCCGTGTTGCTGTCGGGTAAATGAAGACATTAAGTTGATTGCCGTGGCGCGGTGAGTGAACCGGATTTGTTCGATGTCGGCTTGTTTGATGAGCGGATTGAGGTCGAGTTGAAACCCAATTGCATTATTTTCAGTTCTTTTGTTTTAATCATAGGCTCTTCAAATTGGGTGTAATCGTATGAATGTCGCTAAGGGTTTATTGGTTTTCAGTTTTATGTTTGAGCTCAGTTTGCTTGCTGCTCAAAGTCATCATTCCCAATGGAAAAAAAGTTTATGAAAGGGATTTGACGGATTTTTGAATTGAGTGCAGAGGGGAAGCGGGTTGGTATTGTTTGCCCAATCGCAAGGACGTTGCAGGATGGATGTTGATTTTTATGGGGAAACGGGACTGGCTAAATACCAGTATGAATTTACCCGAGACCGTTTGACGGCAGGGTTGCATCAGGGAGTACCGCTATACTGCTCGCATCCTTGTCGAAGTAACCAGAGATAATATAAATTGGTAAGGAATGAGAAGCTGAATCCTGCTTCAGGCGCGGTAAAGAAAAAGAATTTCGGAATATTTATCAATACGTTCCCAATAAGGTTTTAAAAATATTGTTTTTGATTTTAAATTAGGAATGGTAGGGTTCATGAGATAACTTATTGTGGTTGAAAAAGATCAAAAATGAGGGTGTTAAGATGGTTAACTGTAAATACAAGATCATGTAAACGCCAATTTTTACATCCAAATTTCGACATTATCCTTTAAACACTATTCTACTAAGAAAATACCAAATAAAAGAAATAAAGATTGAATTTGAGAGCAGGAGGGAATGTTGCTCACATCTAGGCACTAGATAGTATTTAGTATAATTTTCTAAAAATGTCCCCCATTGTACCAGTAGTTTTTAGGGCACTCTCCAAAAATCCAGCCCTGTGTAGTAATGCCAGTTCTGTTGTTAATAAACATTGCGTAGTCGTATTTTTATAATGTTGATAAACAACAACATGATCCCCTTTAATAAAGGTTCTTTTAATTTTACAAGAAGAATGCGGAGCAGAATGAAAATATAGCCTACCTGGTTTTTATAACAGTCTTACCAAGAACTGGAGTGTAAACTGCTCCTTGGCTTCTGCTATTTTATTAAGCGAGTTGCAATTATTCTGTTCTGCTTGAGCAAGTTGTGTTGTTGTTAATGCGAGAAAAATATTTCTTTCATTGTATTGACTTTTATTAATTCCTGTAAGTTATCATTCAAAAGCTGAATTTCATTATTTCATTCCGAATATTGCGTTTTCTAATTGTAACCAAGCATATATTTTTAATTCATTATTTATCCAGCAGGTAGATTGTGTTCGCGGACATCGGATATCTCCACAATAAGCGTTGTTTCTACAAGATGTAAAAACCTCGTACTTGGGCTACTTAGAAAATAATAGAACGCAGACCATTATAATTTCATCAGTAGAGGTTCCTCTTTGTTAAGATTTTTGCACATGTAAATGAACTGTTGTATTCAGAATTGAGTAAAGTTTGCTAGTAGCTAACTTCTCCACTTTGTTCAAACGGATATGATGACTATCTGGGATTCAGATTGTTACATTTTAAAGGTTATATAAGGTTATCTAATGTGTTTTTAGAAGACCTTAACTGTAGCCTGCAGCATGTTAGCACAATTTGCTATGGTTGTTTCCAACACTTCTTCCTTCATTGATGATGTCATTGATAACGCAACGGTTGCCAGTCAACTGATGTCATATTTCAAGTTGTTTTTCAATGAGCGTCAGAAAAGGTAACTTGAACGAGATTGCCTGGATAAGGTAATTTTCAGCTTACTGATTTTTGGCTGTCTCCATTACCGAGACCTGATCGTAATGTTCTGCCACATCGCAAGTATCGCCAGTTCTTCTTCTCAATGCTTTCGACAATCTCGGTAAGCCTGATCAATAGTCTTTTGAATTCAGGTGCGCATATTTGAGTAGGTTTCACCTGTTGCGTAAACCTCGACATCGGTCCTGTAAAGTTTTTGATCAAATTGATTTTTGCAACATTACTTCCGTCAGCAAAATGAGAGAGATGGTACCATTAGTGTGCAAACAACAATACCCATATTTTCATAAACGTTCTCCAAAGTTAAATAGATGGTTTGACTGCATTCCACTGCAATAACGAACAGAATGCAGGGCAAGATTATATTTATTTGATTGGTTTTTGTAAACCAACGCAAAGTACTATTTGATTTTGTCAGAGGAATTTGTGAAGATGTCTGAAATTTCCGTCTGGTGCATGAACACTGCGATTAACCGGAGCAGAAAAATAACTTAAAAAATTGAAGATGTTGGTAAGCCCTGTGTCAAGATCGAACGAGGTGAAACAGTAGTTAATATTTTTGTTTGGAGCAAATTTTGGTGATATTCTAATTTACGGCAACTTATTGCCCGATAGTAACAGCAATCAGATGGATTCATTCGTTGAAAAGTTAAAATAGTACTATCAGTAAAGTTAAAGGTCGTCTGAAAACTTTTCAGACGACCTCTTGCTTTTATTCATCCCATCGTTTAATGCAGATGCTCGTAAATGGTTTCCGCCAATGCCTTGCTGATGCCTTCGACTTGTTCCAAATCTTCTGCTGGCGGCAACGACGCCGCGCAGGCCGCCGAAGCGAGTGAGCAGGGCTTGGCGGCGTTTGCTGCCTACGCCGGGGATGTCGCTGAGGGACGAGGTAACGCGGGCTTTGTCGCGTTTTTGCGTGTGCGGTGATGGCGGTGGTGGGATCTCGTCGCGCACGGTTTGCAGGAGGTGCAGGGCAGGGGCTGTTGGGCGGCAGGCGGAAGGTTTTCGCCGGTGAACGGGAGGATGAGTTCTTCCATGCTGGCCTTTGCGTTCGGGCCTTTGGCGATGCCGACCAAGGGATGTGCAGCCGAGTTCTCCCATACGGATACGGCAATGCCGATTTGTCCTTTGCCGCCGTCAATCAATACGACATCGGGCTGATTTGACGGCCCTCGCCGTTGGCTTCGGCCTCCTGCATTTTGCCGTAGCGGCGGGTGAGGACTTCGCGCATGGCGGCGTAGTCGTCTCCGGGTTTGGCGGTGGTGATGTTGTAGCGGCGGTATTGTGAGGGTTGGATGTTTTGTTCGTCGTATACGACGCAGGAGGCGATGGTGGCTTCGCCTTGGGTGTGGCTGATGTCGAAGCATCTCGAGGCGGTTAAGGTCGTCTGAATTCGCTGTTCAGGATTTTTGCCAACTCGTCGATGCGGTGTTGCTGCTGCTTTGTTGCAGGCGGCGTTGGGCAATCGCCATTTGTGCGTTTTTGTTCCGCCATTTTCAGCCAGACTTTGCGTTCGCCTATGGTTTTGGTCACGAACTGCATTTGTTTGCCGTGTTCGCCCTCTAGGGCTTCTTTCAATGCGTCGGGGACGGGGAAGTTGACTGATGATGTCGGGTTTGCTTTTTGCCCAGATAGTGTTGGGCGACGAAGGCTTCGGCATAGTCTTGTCCGTTTGGTTCGGGTCGTTTTTGGTGTCGGGGAAGAAGCTTTTGTCGCCGACGTGCCGCCCGCCGCGGATGCTGACCCAGTGTACGCAGACGAGGCCGTCTGAAACGGCGAGTGCAAGCAGGTCGATGTCGTTGGGGTTGTTTGGGTTTTGCTGTCGATGAACTGGTTGCTCTGCATGATGCCGAGCGCTTGGATTTGGTCGCGGTAGCGGGCGGCTTTTCAAATTGCAGGTTGGCGGCGGCGGTCTGCATGTTGTGTTGCAGGGTGCGGGTCAGTTCGTCGGTTTTGCCGTTGAGGAAAAGTGGCCGCTTGGCGCACGCTGTCGCGGTAGTCTTCCTCGCTGATGTGGCCGACGGCAGGGCGCGGTGCAGGCTTGATTTGATAGCAGCAGGCAGGGCGGTCGCGGTGTTCGAACACGCTGTCTTCGCAGGTGCGCACGCATGAAGACTTTTTGCAGGACTTGCATGCTGTCGCGCACGGCGTTGCTGTTGGATAGGGGCCGAAGCATTGATTCGGCTTTTTCAGCGTGCCGCGGTAATACGCCATCTGCGGATATTGATGTCCGCTGAGCATGAGGTAGGGATAGCTTTTGTCGTCGCGGAAAAAGGATATTGTATTTGGGCGACAGGGCTTTGATGAAGTTGTTTTGAGAATCAGGGCTTCGGCTTCGGAACGGGTGATGGTGGTTTCGATGTGGTGAACCTGTTTCACCATCAATGCGATACGCGGGAATGGTCGTTTTTCTGGAAATAACCGGACACGCGACGCTTGAGGTTGACCGCTTTGCCGACGTATAAGACGTTGCCGCCTTCGTCGAAAAACGGTACACGCCGGGCAGGTTGGGCAGGTTTTTGAGGAAGAGGGATGTCGAAGTCCGTGGTCAGCGGGTAGTGGGCAGGTTTTCAGACGACCCGATTATAAATCAGAACGCTTGGAATAATGGAAACATAAGCAGCTGGTTCATGAGGATGGAAAAGTACCAAATATGGACTAATTTGTACCGTCTAAGCTACCCAAAAGACAAATCGGTCAAAAATGCTATTCTTATCGCTTTCAACCCTATCTGTTTGTAGCAGATGAAAAAGTATCTTATTTCGACCGTAGCTGTAGCCATCGCCGCGGGCCTCGGTGCGCCTTACTACTTCGGCATCAAAGCAGAAGAAACCCTGACTGCACAACAAAAAGCTGTTGCAGGAATCAGGTTTTCTAACCGTAGAATCCCACCAATATGATCGGGGCTGGTTCGGTGCGACCGAAACTACGGTCATACGCCTGAAAACCGACATTGCTTCAAAATACCCAGCAATATCTGCCCGATAATCTGAAAACCGTCTTGCAAGAGCCGATTACGGTTGTGAATCATATCAGCCATGGCCCGTTTGTCGGCGGTTTCGGTACTCAGGCTCATGTGGAAACAGAGTTCAAATACCATCCGGAAACCGAAAAAGTATTGTCACGCTTCTTTGGCCAACAAGCTCCTTTTGACCATGAGCAATACGATTTATTTCGGCGGAAGCGGCAAGCTTCAACTCAGCGTTCCGGCTTTCGATTATGAAGAGTTGTCCGGCATCAAGCTCAGCTGGAAAGGCTTGAGCGGCAACACCGATTACGAAAAAGATTTCCAAAGCTACCGTCATGATTATACCGCTCTGTCTTTTGCAGCTCGGGCTGGCGGATCGAGGCGATGTTTCGATGGAAAACCTACATTTCCAATCTGAAACTTCAGACGGACTCAATAAACTTTCCTGGGCAAAAGCAGCATTACTTTGGATAAATTCCTGCCGCAATGGAAAGAAAATATTGATTACAACGTCAAGCTGAACGAGCTGATCAATTGGTGACCAATCTGCAAATCAGGGCATTTGTCAATCCGACCGGCAGTATCGCGCCTTCCAAAAATCGAAGTCAGCAAACTGAAATTTCGATACCAATACCAACGAGGTTGATAAGTTCATCAACAGCGAAGGACGGTTCCAATTTGAAGAGCTGGTTTATGGCGAAGATAAATATGGTCCGTTGGATATCAATGTGGCAGCAGAGCATTTGGACGGCAAAGGTTTGCAGGCTTTGAAAAGCCAAGCTTGCCGAAGTCGCTAATAAGAAAATGAGCGAGGAAGAAATCCAAAAACGCCTTGCTCCAAAACCGCCAAAACGAAGCTTCGGGTTTATTTACCAATGATCCGGTGCTGAATGTCAAGACATTCAAATTCATCATGCCGCAAGGTCAAGTGGATGTCAGCGGTAAACCTCGCCTTTAAAGGCTTGGCGGCAAAAGATTTGAACAGCCTCAGCGAAATGTTGAAAAACCCATGCTGATTTCAATGTGAGCGTTCCGAAAAACTGTTGGAGCAGATGGCAATCAACCAAGCGCGCAGCCTGTTTAGCGTCAATGCAGAGGATGAAGAAGCCGGACGCGCAGGAATTGAGGACATCAATGAAAACGCTGCGTCTGATGGTGGACAGCACTGTGAAAAGCATGGCGCAGGAGCAATACCTGACTTTTGGAAGAAAAACAACATCAAAAACCCATCTGACCCTGCAAAAACAACGAATTGAAATTGAATGGCAAGGTGTTGCAAAAACGAGCCTGAGCCTGATTTTTGACGAGCAGGACATGTTGCCGGAAAACCTGTCTTCATCTGAAGCAGGCAAGTAAACGGCATTAGACAGAAGTCGTCTGAAACCGGATCGAAGTTTGAATCCGATTTCAGACGACCTTTTGATTGGTTTGATGGAAGCTATGTTGAGTTGCAGGCATCGCCCCTTTAATTTTAAAGGGCAAAAAAGGAACACAAAACCACTACCAAAACTGTTACAGGGCGAACTCTAATTGACGTTGATGGGTTGCCGGACAGTGCCTTCATCAAATCATAGGGTGAAAGCGACAAATCTTTTGCTTTTTGGTCGTCAAACGACCTTTGCTGCGGTGTCAGTTCAAGCAAACGGGCATCAGACGCATGAATAAAACTTTTCTTTGCCTTCTGCATCTTGCGTTGTAAAAACGGAAACGACGCGGCTAGTACAAACTGTCTTTTTGTTTGATCTCCCGAGTGCTGGCGACCCAGCTTAAAACGGGAATGGCTGTCTTCATCTTCAATCAGGAGGATGCCGGTTTGCGCTGCTCCGATTTACCCGCAGGGAAGCTAACATATAACGACCATCGAGCGTACATATACGGCATCATGTACTGCAATCATCGCAACACTGGGTTGCCAAAAGAGAGCGGATGGTATGTTGGTAGCAGTCTCAGAATGTCGAGAGAGACTTGCTGGAAAATATTTTCAGGCATTTTCTCCTTTCGTTCTGTGGCGCGTTGATTTCGTTTCGATGGAATGCATTATACGGATAATTTCAAAAATTTGCAAATGATAATTGTTATTATTATGAGAATAGGTAATAAGATAATGATTTTATAGAAATTAATTTTTGAAATTGATAAAACTTTGAGTGATTTACTCGGAATTTAGAGAAAATGAGCCTAGAGGGAAATGTAAAGATAAATACGTTTGAAAAATTGTCAGCAAAAACTCCTTGTCGGGGCAGTATTCATGCTCTCAGAAATATTGTATTCAAACACATAGGTCCTGAGCTTTCACCGACTATACATTTGTAGCAGCCTTGCGTATGATTCAAGGCATTTTATCAATGAGCGCTATACAGAAGATTCCTATGAGCAAAACGCCAGATTATCCTTGATACCGAAACCACGGGTCTTTATGCTCGAAGGCGGTGACCGCTTGGTCGAGTTTGCCGGTCTGGAAATGATCAATCGTCAAACAACCGGCAACAACCTTCATTTATACGTTCATCCCGAGCGCGACATGCCTGAAGAAGCGGCGAAAATGCACGGCTTGGACCACTGAGGTTTTGAAGAGAAAAACGCGCCACCGTTTGCCGAAGTAGGGCGGCAGATTGCCGATTTTATACGCGATGCCGAGCTGATTATCCACAATGCCGTTTGACGTCGGCTTCCTGAACATGGAATTTCGCCGTATGGGCTGCCTTCCATCGAGGAGCTTGGCTGTACCGTAACCGACACGCTGGCGATGGCGCGGAAATGTTCCCCGGTCAGAAAGCCAGTCTGGATGCTGCGTACAAACCGCTTTTTCCGTCGACCGCAGCAAGCGCGTGCTGCACGGCGCGTTGATTGACTGCGAACTTTTGGGCGAGGTCTATCTCGCCATGACGCGCCAGCAGTTTGATTTAATGGGCGGCGAAAAGAAGAAGACGAGGAAGTCAAACCGGTCATTATTGCCGAAACCAAGCGTCCGGCGCATCTGAAAGTCATCAAAGCCAACGCAGAGGAACTTGCCGCACACGAACAATATCTGGACGGTTTGGGCGAAGCCTGTCTGTGGCGCAAAAGCCGAAAACAGCCGGAGCCGAAGCATGACGCGTCGCCATATCGCCCTGATTCCCGCCGCCGGTATCGGAACGCGCTTTGGGGCGGGAAAAGCCCAAGCAATACGTTAAAATCAACGGCAAAACCGTGTTGCAGCATACGATAGACATTTTTGAAAACCATCCTGCCATCGATTTGATTGCCGTCATCGTATCGCCCGAAGATCAAACGTTTCAGACGACCCTTCCAGTAAAACACGCGTATTTCGTGTAGGCGGACAAGCCGTGCCGAAACGGTGCGCAACGGCGTATCCGCATTGTTGGAACAAGGTTTGGCGGCTGAGCAGGACAACATTCTCGTTCACGATGCCGCCCGTTGCTGCCTGCCGCCCGAGGCTTTGACCCGTTCTGATTGAAGAAGCGGGCGGGAAAGAGCGGGGCGGTATTTTGGCAGTACCCGTTGCCGACACGCTCAAACGCGCCGATGGTAAAAACCATATCGGCGAAAACCGTTTCCCGCGCCGGATTGTGGCAGGCGCAAACCCCGCAGCTTTTTCAGACGGCCTTTATTGCACCGAGCTTTGTCGGCAGAGGATTTGAGCGATATTACAGACGAAGCGTCAGCAGTGGAAAAAGCTGGGGTGCAGCCGCTGCTGGTGCAGGGCGATACGCGCAATTTGAAGCTGACGCTGCCGCAGGATGAATTGATTGTAAGGCTGTTGTTACAGGTCGTCTGAAACCCGTTTTTCAGACGACCCGACATTGAAAAAGGACAAAACATGAATATCCGTATCGGACAAGGCTACGATGTCCACCAACTCGTCGAAGGCCGCGATTTGATACTCGGCGGCGTAAAGATCCCGTTTGAAAAAGGCTTGCTCAGTCATTCCGATGCCGACGCGCTTTTGCACGCGATTACCGACGCTTTACTTGGCGCGGCGGGTTTAGGCGACATCGGCAGCCATTTTCCCGATACCGCTGCCGAGTTTAAAGATGCCGACAGCCGCGTATTGTTGCGCGAAGCGTATCAAAGCGTGCAGGCATTTAGGCTGGCGCGTTGTGAATGTGGACACGACCATCATCGCGAAAAGCCCAAACTCGCGCCGCACATTCCCGCCATGCGCGCCAACATTGCCGCCGATTTGGGGATTCAGACGACCTGTGTGAACATCAAAGGCAAAACCAACGAAAAACTCGGCTATCTGGGGCGCATGGAAGCCATCGAGGCGCAGGCGGCGGTGTTGCTGGGAAAAAGCGTAAGCAGGCAAGCTACAAATGGCATGAAAATGTTAACATATGTCCATTAACCGACATCCCATTAAGGAGAACTCTGGCTACTCAAGACGAATTGAAGCGCATTGCCGCCGAGAAAGCGGTGGAATTCGTACCCGAAAACGAATACATCGGTATCGGCTCCGGCTCGACCGTCAATATGTTTATCGAAGCGTTGGGCAAAAAGCGGCATCAAAGGCGCGGTTTCGACTTCTAAAAAGTCCAGCGAACTGATGGCGCAATACGACATTCCCGAAGTATCGCTGAATGATGTGATGGGGCTGGCTGTCTATGTTGACGGAGCGGACGAAGTGAACCATATGCTGCAAATGATTAAAGGCGGCGGCGGCGCAGCATCTGAACGAAAAAGTCGTCGCCAGCGCGTCCGACAAATTCATCTGTATCGCCGACGAGAGCAAATATGTTTCGCGTTTGGGCAAAATTCCCGCTGCCCGTAGAAGTGTTGCCCGGCGCGTTCGCTGGTGTCGCGCAAACTTTGGCAATGGGCGGACAGCCTGAGTTACGCCCTGAACTACACCACCTTCCACGGCAACCAAATCATTGATGTCTATGACTTGCATATCGACCGTCCGCTGACTATGGAAGATGAAATCAACCGCATCACCGGCGTTCTCGAAAACGGCATCTTCGCCCGCAACGCCGCGGATGTGCTGATTTTGGGTACAGAGCAGGGCGTCAAAGTCATCAAACCCGGACAAAACTAGGCATCCATTAAAAGGTCGTCTGAAAAGCGGAAAATGGCTTTTTCAGACGACCTTTGCTTTATTTTTGAAGGCTTATTCGATGTTTTTGAACCTGCTCGCGCATTTGCTCGATTAAGACTTCAGTTCGACCGAAGCTTGCGTGCATTCCGCCGCGATTGCTTTGCTGCCCAGCGTGTTCGCTTCGCGGTTCAATTCCCTGCATCAGGAAGTCCAAGCGTTTGCCCGCGCTGCCTTTTGTTTTCCGTAACGATGCGGCGGACTTCGGCGATAGTGCGTGCGCAGGCTGGAATTCTTCGTCAACATCGGATTTTTGGATAAACAGCGCAAATTCCTGCTGCAAACGGTCGTTGTCGATATTGCCGACCGCTTCCGCCAAACGCGCGTTTACCTTTGTCCATATGCGCCTGAAGCAGGCTGGGGAACAGCTCGCTCAACGCATCCACGATTTCTTCCATGCTGGCCAAACGTTGCAACAGATGTTCGCCGAGTTTTTTGCCTTCGCGTTTGCGGGCGGCGGCAAACTCTTTCAACGCTTCGTCCAGCAACTCTTGCACGGTTTTCGCCAAAGCCTCAGGGTCTTCGCTTGACCCGCCAATACGCCCGAAAGCGCAACACTTCAGCGACTGTCAGCTTGCCGAAACCGTGTTCCTTGCGCCAAGTTTTGTTCAAATCGGACAACTGTTTCACCAATTCTTCATTGGTTTCCAAACTCTGCCCGCCGACTGCCGCGTCCTGCAACTGAATGCGGCATTCCAATTTGCCGCGTGCGGCCGAAGCCGCAATTTTTTCGCGCAACGCGCCTTCCAGATAGCGCAATTCTTCAGGCATACGGAATTGGACATCCAGATAACGGTGGTTCACCGCGCGGATTTCAAGTTCACGCGCTTTGCCGCCGCATTCGCCTGCGGCATTGGCAAAGCCGGTCGCATACTGTGGATATGGATGGATTGAGTCATGGTTTTACTCCGTTTCAAAATACGAGTGAAAGTGGAGGGACTATATCATATCTGGACTTTTGATGACTTCAAGTATGGTGGATTGGGTTGAAAAGATATAGCGGATTAAATTTAAATCAGGACAAGGCGATGAAGCCGCAGACAGTACAGATAGTACGGCAAGGCAACGCCGTACTGGTTTAAAGTTAATCCACTATAAAAGGTCGTCTGAAAACCCTGTATTTCAAGTTTTCAGACGACCTTTGCTTATCTGTATCAATTATTTTCCGGCTTTCACGCTCTGCCATTGGCGGACCATGAATTTCAAAATGGTGCTGATAGGGAACCATGATGAAGCTGTTTTTCAAATCTTCGTCGCTCGGGAAAAATGGTGCGGTCGTCCTGAACTCGGCTTCCATCAATTCGCGTGCGGGTTTGCTGAAGGGGCGTAGGTGACGAAATTGCCGTTTTTCGCGGCGACTTCGTCGAGGAAGTCGTTGATGTATTTGTGGGCGTTGGCGACGTTTTTCGCATCTTTCGGATAACGAAGGAGTCCACCCAAATCCCCACGCCTTCTTTGGGCATCATGACGCGGATTTTTCTTGCCGCCCGCTTCTTCGGCACGCCGTCTGGCGATGTTCAAGCCGCCGCCGAAGCCGATGGTGACGCAGGTGTCGCCGCGTGCCAAGTCGTCACGAAGCCCGACGAGGTAAAGCGTTTGATGTTGGGGCGGTTTTTCTGAGCAGCTCGGTTGCCGCTTTGATGTCTTCGGTATCGTTGCTGTTGGGGGTTTTTACCCATGTAGTTCAACACCATAGGATAAATTTCGCCGCGCTGTCCAAGTAGCTGATGCCGCATTGTTTGAGCTTGATGTGTATTCGGTTGAACACCAAATCCCATTGGTTGTCCGGCAGTTTGTCCGTACCCAAGGCTTTTTCACGCGCTCGGTATTGATGGCAAAGGTGTTGGTTCCCAACAAAACGGAACGGCGTATTCGTGGCTCGGATCGACGCCTTCCATCAGTTTCATCAATTCGGGATTGAGGTTTTTATAGTTGGGAATCAGGATTTGTCGATTTTTGATAAGCACCCGCCTTAATCTGCCCTGCCGACAAAGGTATTGACGGGCCGACGATGTCGTAGCCCGATTTTTCCGGTCAATACTTTACTTTCCAGCGTCTCACATCGCTGTCGTACACGTCGTAAGTTACCTTGATACCGTTTTTCTTTTCAAAATCGGCGACGGTTTCGGGATCGACGTATTCCGACCAGTTGTAAATCCTCAATACATTTTGGTTTCCGCCCTGACCCGCTTTGTCGGAGGTATTTTTATCCGAACCTCCGCAGGCGGCGAGCATAACGGCGGTCAGGCGATGAGTGTCGATGTTTGGTCATTATCATTCCTCGCATATCGGGTGGAAGGGAAGTAAGGGATTATAAATCAGGCACGCACTATCTGATAGCAATTTCCATTGGGGCGATAGTCGGAAGGTCGTCTGAAAGTCCCTGATTCAATAGCTAGAAACAAGGTTTTGCGGTAATATAGCACCCATTTTCTTTCCACAATACATACGGCTGGGAAGGTCGTCTGAAAACCTTTTTAGTAGAGACATCGAAACATTATGAAAACCTCCGAACTACGCCAAAAATTCCTAAAATTCTTCGAATCCAAAGGCCACACCATCGTCCGCTCTTCCAGCCTCGTGCCGCACGACGACCCGACGCTGCTGTTTACCAACGCCGGTATGAACCAGTTTAAAGACGTATCCTCGGCTTTTGACAAACGCGCCTACAACCGAGCCACCACCGCGCAAAAATGCGTACGCGCAGGCGGCAAACACAACGACTTGGAAAACGTCGGCTACACCGCCCGCCACCACACCTTCTTTCGAAATGATGGGCAACTTTTCCTTCGGCGACTACTTCAGACGCGACGCGATCCACTTCGCTTGGGAATTCCTCACTCTCTGAATGGCTGAACATCCCCAAAGAAAAACTCTGGCGACCGTGTATGCCGAAGACGACGAAGCCTACAACATCTGGCTGAACGAAATCGGTATGCCTGCCGAGCGCATCGTCCGCATCGGCGACAACAAAGGCGCGAAATACGCGTCCGACAACTTCTGGCAGATGGGCGACACCGGCCCCTGCGGCCCGTGTTCCGAAATTTTCTACGACCACGGCGAAGAAATCTGGGGCGGCATTCCCGGCAGCTCCTGAAGAAGACGGCGACCGCTGGATTGAAATTTGAACTGCGTATTCATGCAGTTCAACCGCGACGAGCAAGGCAATATGAACCCGCTGCCCAAACCGTCCGTCGATACCGGCATGGGTTTGAACGCATGGCGGCAGTGATGCAGCACGTCCACAGCAATTACGAAATCGACCTGTTCCCAAGACCTACTCAAAGCCGTTGCCCGCGAAACCGGCGCGCTGTTCAGTATGGACGAGCCGAGCCTGAAAGTCGATTGCCGACCACATCCGCTCCCTGCTCCTTCCTGATTGCCGACGGCGTGATGCCGTCCAACGAAGGCCGCGGCTATGTACTCCGCCGCATCATCCGCCGCGCCGTGCGCCACGGTTACAAACTCGGTCAGAAACAGGCGTTTTTCACAAGCTCGTACCCGACTTGGTGAAAGCAATGGGCGACGCATATCCCGAGTTGAAAGAAAAACAAACTCAGATTATGGAAGCCCTGCGCGCGGGAAGAGAGCCGTTTCGGCGAAACGCTGGAAAAAGGTATGGGTTTGTTCAACCAAGTGTTCAACGGCATGAAATTCCTGAAACTGGAAAAGTTCTGCTGCCGCAAGACGGTGCGGGCAAACCACTGGCATTGAAAACCGCAGAGGGTGTGGAATTCACCGCCACCTCCCGTGCCGCTTTCAGGCAAAAAGCAAATCGTTATCCGTCCCCAAGTTTCAGGTAGCCTGAACGAAGGCATGTATATCGATTTGCAGGCTGCTTTGAAACCGCCCATATTCCCCGACGCGGAAAAACCGTTTGCCGAAGCCTTGAATGCCTATTTGATGGACAACATTGCCACAGCAAACTCGTTATCGGTGGCGAACATATCTTCAAACTCTACGACACCTACGGCTTCCCCTACGACCTGACCGCCGACATGGCGCGCGAATTGGGCATCGATTTGGACGAAGAAGGCTTCAACCGTGAAATGGAAGCCCGAACGCGCCCGCGCCCGCGCCGCGCAAAACTTCAAAGCCAACGCGCAACTGGACTCACAGGCGCGGACACTGAGTTCACCGGCTACGAAAAACGCAGCCAGAAACCAAAATCATCGCCTTATACAAAGGCAGCGAAGCCGTGGACGAACTCCAAGCAGGCGAAGCAGGGCGTATCGTTTCGGAACAAACCCGTTCTACGCCGAAAGCGGCGGTCAAGTCGGCGATGTGGGCTTTATCTTCGCAGGCGAAAACCGCTTCCGTGTCGAAGACACGCAGAAAAATCAAAGCCGCCGTACACGGACACTCGGCACAGTCGTATCAGGTCGTCTGAAAGTGGGCGATGCCGTATCCGCCGAAATCGACAACGACATCCGCGACAGCATCATGCGCAACCACAGCGTTACCCACTTGATGCACAAAGCCTTGCGCGATGTTTTGGGCGCACACGTCGAACAAAAAGGCAGCCTGCAAAACGCCGAGCTGACCCGCTTCGACATCTCCCATCCGCAAGGCATCAGCGCAGCAGAAATCGCCGAGTCGAACGCCGCGTCAACGCCGCGATTATCGCCAACGTACCCGTCAAAGTCGAAACCATGTCCATTGAAGACGCGCAAAAATCCGGCGCCATCGATGCTCTCGGCGAAAAATACGGCGACTTCGTCCGCGTCATCACCATGCGGCGACTACTCCATCGAACTGTGCGGCGGCATCCACGTCGCCCGCACCGGTGACATCGGCTTCTTCAAAATCATCAGCGAAGGCGGCATCGCTGCAGGCATCCGTCGCGTAGAAGCCATCACAGGCCTTGCCGCTCTGGCATGGGCGCAAAACCAAGAAAGCCTGATGAAAAACATTATCGCCGAAGTCAAAGCCCAAACCGAAAAAGACGTACTCGCCAAAATCCAAGCCAACGCCGCAAACACCAAAGCCTTTGGAAAAAGAGTTGGCAAAGCCAAAGCCGAACTTGCCGTCCACGCAGGCGCCAAACTTTTTGGACAACGCCAAAGACTTGGGCGCAGCCAAATTCGTCGCCGCCCAAATCGAAGCCGACGCAGCCGCCCTGCGCGAAATCGTTACCGATTTAACCGGCAAATCCGACAACGCCGTGATTCTTTTGGCAGCAGTGAACGACGGCAAAGTTTCCTGTGTGCTGGCGTATCCAAGCCGCTGACAAACAAAGTGAAAGCCGGTGATTTGGTCAATTCGCAGCCGAACAAGTCGGCGGCTAAAAGGCGGCGGCAGACCGGACTTGGCACAGGCGGGGGAACAGATGCTTCCCAAGTCGGCACGATGCTGGATTCGGCAGAAGGCTGCTAAAGAGAAGCTGGTTTGATGTGTAGTATGTTGAGAGAAGAAGGTCGTCTGAAAACTTTTAGACGACCTTGACTATAAATTAAATTTTGACGGATTTAATGATGAGAACAGAATATGAACAATATCAAAGTGAGATGCTGAGAAAAAGATCAGAACAGTGCAAAATTAATTTTGCCTACCAGCCCATACTATTTATTGGTTCTGGTTTTTCCAAAAGATATTTAGGAGGACCCTAATTGGGTAGAGCTCTTACAAAGATGGTAGATCTGTGCTCAAACATAAAAAAGATTTAGCGTATTATATAAGGGAAAAATAATGATTTATCAGCAGTTGCTTCTCAATTTGCAGGATATTTTAGAACTTGGGCATGGACTAAAAAGGACAGGAAGAATTTCTAATGATCTATTTTTCTGCTGATACTGCTGAAGATTCATATCTAAAATTTCAAGTATGTAAGTTTTTAAAGACTTGGTTGATGATCAAAATTTTTCAATAATCTCTTCGCCCTCATTATTTGGAAGAGTTAGAGGACTTAAGATCTATATGTCCTCAAGCAATCATTACTACCAACTATGATACTTTCTTGGAAGATAAAGTATTTGTTGAGCATACACCTATTGTTGGTCAGAAAATCATTACAAATATAATTTCAGATGTAGGAGAAATTTATAAAATTCATGGATGTGCGAGTGATTTTTCTAGTATTGTTTTTAACCAAGGAGGATTATGAGAATTTTAATGATAAATCAAAATATTTAATTGCAAAACTTAACATAGAACACCCTATTATTTTTTATCGGATATGGTGTTAATGATGAAAATATTAAAAATATATTGGCAGATATTGATTTAGTTTTTAGGTAGTAAAAATGAACTGATGTCAAATATGTTTTTTGTAAAAATGGAAAGGGAATTTTGTGAAAAATAAATCATACCCTAGAGAATATTCGTCCCCTTATCAAATGGAAAAATTTTTAGAATGAACAACCTTTCCGTTGATAACTACAAATGGGTATTTAATTCTTTTCAGAAATTCACATGCAATAGAAAATTTCAATCCTAGAATTTTTACGTTCACTAATATCAAGGCAATATAAATTAGTAAGGGAAGATATTCCAAAAGTACAGTCCAAGTTAATTATGAACATTTGAGTCAATATGCTGATGCTGATGGAGAAACGCTCTGTTAAATTATATGGCATTGCAGATGCAGCCACAGTTGCTGCAATGAGTGCGAATTTTCCATTAACTCTACCAAAACTAGCAGAACGATTAGGATACCAAACATGGCATAAAGCAATGATCTTATTGAACAAATTGCGAATGATAGAGGTATTTCTATTAAATCATCTGATAATATCTATCATATTTGTGCTCTTCAGGAGGTTCAGCAAAATTCCATTTTTTATTCAGAATCCGCCTATCAACTACTTGTTAAGGTAAGAGATGAGCAGCCGTATGAATTAGGAACTGAATTGAATAGCAAGCCGTAGCCTGTATTTTCATCAACCGCGCGTGCGTGATACGCCACACACCCCTACGCATAAATTACAAGAAACCGAAAATTAATGTGAGGGTGTGCGGGTACGCACGCACGCGGTTTTTGTTGCTACCGAATGATTCCAAACCATGCCGTAATTCAGTCGGCAGCAAACGCAGCTGGTTCATAACCCAACAAAACTTTATATTACCTATAATATCAAAGCCGCCTGAAAAATAATTTTCAGACGACCTCTCATCGACAGCAGCCTGCACTTTCAAAAATCGAAGTGCAGGCTGCTTTTTCATAATGACTAGAAAAACGCGCAATATTTTTATACTGTACATCATGCAGCAGGCCATACCTGCTCCCCTGCCAACTTATTTACTGAACGAACAGGAATAACATGCAGAACCTCTCTTCAGAAAAACCGACAGCCGGTTATTCGCATCCGTGGCAATACTTTCTGCTGGTGTACGCTTTGAGCGCGCCGTTTTGGCTGCTGTCTTTGTTTCTCAAACACAGTCCTCTGCCTGATAATCTGCCGCTGACCGACATCGGCGCGGCACTCACCCTCGACGGTTGCCGCCGCGTTGCTGCGTTACCGCGAGGGCGGAATGGCGGCGGTGCGCGACCTGTTTGGGACGGTGTTTGATTACGGGCGGATAAAGCATTCTGCCTATTTTTGGACGGCAATACTGATTTTTCCCCTGCTTTATCTGCTGACTTATGTCGCGATACGCCAAACAGGACAAACCATACCCGCCTTCTCCGTATCGTTTGCGCCGCTTGCCGGTGCGTTCGTCATGTTCTTTATCGCGGCAGTTGCCGAGGAATTGGGCTAGTGCCGCCTACGCTACGGGAAAGCCTGCAACGGCGTTTTACCCCGCTTGTTACGGCGCTGATTATCGGGTGCCGTGGGCATTGTGGCACTTGCCGTCCATGATTGCCGTGGGGCAGTCTGCCGAACTGATCGCATGGGGGCTGGCAGGGACGGTTGCCGTGAGGATTATCTATGTATGGCTGTATAACGGCAGCGGCGGTTCGGTATTTGTATTGATTGCGTGCCACACGGTTGCCAATACCGCGCGTACAGGCTTTCCAGGGCGGACGGGCGGCATATGAAAACGGAGACGGTATGATTCCATACGGAATCATCATCATTGCGGCGGCAATTGTGATGGTTTTTGGCGTAAGGCGATGTGTTCATTTAATGGCAAGCAAACGGAGCTACATGTACCCAATGGGACTGACATATCAAAGGTCGTCTGAAATCTATTTTCAGACGACCTCTTTTCATAAAAAGCAGCCTGCATGTTCAAAAATCGAAGTGCAGGCTGCTTTTTGTGATGATTGGAAAAACACGCACTATTTTTATACTGTATATTGTGCAGGCACACGCAAAACAACATTACCCAAAGGAATCCCCCATGTTTAAGACGCTCAGCATTTGGCAGGGACTCACGCAAAAAGGCAAAAATCTTCCCGCATCAGCTTGCATTCACGCTGCTGATTCCTTTGCGCAACTGGGCGCTTTCGCCGCAACAAATCGTGCAACGGCTAAACCTTGCACCGCACCACTGCATTTTTGGAAGTGGGCTGCGGGCGGGTTATTTCAGCCCGACACTGGCGCAATCGGTTCCGCAAGGACGATTGGTGGCGGCAGATATACAGCCGGAAATGTTGGCTTATACCGAAAAACGTTTGCGTCGTTGGCATATCGACAAACGTCGATTATTATCTGTGCGACGGCACGCATTTTGATTTTCCGGATCAATCGTTTGACCGCATTGTGCTGATTACCGTGTTGGGCGAGTCAGCCAACCAGCCGAGTATTTGGCAGAGTTCCGCAGGCTGCTTCGTCCTGACGGGCTGCTGTCGGTTTCGAAACGGCAGGCGACCCCGATAAACCGAGCGCGCCGAATTGCGCGATTTAATGCGGCAAAACGGGTTTGAGACGGCGGATGAATATGGCAGCGAACGCAATTTCACGTTTGAATTTCAGCGCAGAGTAATCTGTTTCTTGGCTAGTAGCTTGCATGGTTTTTCCTTTTCTGTAATTGAAAGTAAAGGTCGTCTGAAAGCTATTTTCAGACGACCTTACTCTGTATTTTAAGAATCCCGCTTGCCTTATGGGGACGGCTTGTAGGTAAAAATAGATATTTATTACTTTATGAACTATATCTAAAGTTAGTTTGTATATATTTCTTATAATAGTTGAATTATTTAATGTATAATATAGTAAACTAAAAACGGACTCTGAATAACCAGAATCCGTTTTTTACCAAATGCATTGTATTATTTGCTTCTTCTTTAGCTGCTTCAGCAGCATCTTTTGCTTCTTCTTTAGCATCGGCAGCTGCTTCTTTAGCGTCTTCTGCTGCTTCTTTAGCTTCTTCTGCTTTTATCTTCAGGAGATGCAGCCGAGCGTTGCCTTTTCAACGCATCCAACGATGTTTTACAAGTAGCATCACGTTGGTCAGCAGGCAAGTTTTTCAAAGCTTCTTTGGTTTGTTCGAATGATTTTTGCATCATATCTTTTGTAGCTGCATCGACGTTTTTAGTAGCGTCAGCAAAAAGCTTTTTCATATTCATCACAAACAGCAGAAGAACCACCACCACATGCGGACAAGGTCAGAGCGGCCAACAAAGTTGCCAATAAAGCTGATTTTTCATGAGTCTCTCTTTTTGAATCTTTGGTTAAAAAGAAATTGTATGTTAAACCATTCCTGGGGAGTGTCAAGCATAGTCATTTTGTTTCCTGACTTAAATCAAGGAGATTAGGCGAAATTAAGACGGTTTGAAAGAAAAAGTTAAGTAATGAATACCGTGACTAAGGAATATTTTTATATGGGTAGGGAGGCCAATTTCTTATATTTTTAAAAGAGTTAATTAATTTTTGCTGTTGTTTGAATTAATGCAGCATAGAGGGGCTTTAGACCATGTATATTTAACTTAGTAAAATAACTTCAAAATCGGTTAAAGTCACGGTAATTCAAGCTGTTTTTGGATGGGGTGTAATTAAATTTTTATATGTCATATTAAATGTATTTTGAATATAGACAATTTAGTTAATTATTTTTGAGGAGTAAGGTAATTAAACTATATTGAATTATCTATAAACTATAGCATTAGTAAGATAATTTGCATATAGTTATGCTGTTTGTTTTTATTTATTGTCTTTCTATTGATTGAAGTCAGGCAGTCTGAAAGACATTTTTCAGACTGCCTGAGCTTTTTTTGTTTACTGCTACTTTATTTTGCTGCCACACCCGGATATGAACGAATGGCTAAAAACAGGCAGACAATCTAGGCAACGCCTAGAACCCCCCGCGCCTGCTACGCCGAACTCGTTAAATAGCCAGGCGACTGAACGACCTTTCCGATAAGCTGTTCGGCATCAACCAAGCGTACCTTACCGTCTTGCGTAAGATACCAGCTCAATGCGAGCAATACGATGAGCGTAAGCGGGTTTTGCAGCGGTTTTCGCAGATTGGCGTTCATGTTTTTACACAACCTTTTTCTCCAGATAGCTTTCGTAATCGCCCAGATAGTGTTCATAGCCGCCCTTGCCGTCCAGCTCGATAATTTGGGTGGCGAGTGAAGAGACGAACTGGCGGTCGCGATACGAAAATCAGCGTGCCGTTGTATTTCCAGCGCCATGTTCAGCGATTCGATGCTTTCCACGTCCATGTGGTTGGTCGGTTCGTCCATAATCAGCACATTGGGTTTCAGCAGCAGGAGTTTGCCGTAGAGCATACGGCCTTTTTCGCCGCCGGAGAGAACCTGCACTTTTTCACCACGTCGTTGCTGCCGAAGAGCAAACGTCCCAAAGTGCCGCGGATGACTTGTTCGTCGTCGCCTTCCTGCCCCCATTGGCGCATCCATTCGCTCAGGTTCATATCGACATCGAAGTCGTTTTTCATGGTCTTGCGGATAATAGCCGACGTTGGCTTTTTCCGCCCATTTGATGGTGCCTGCATCGGGGTGAGGCCGTCTGAATATTCGGGGTTGAACGCGCCGGCAAGGAGTTTCAGCAGGGTGGATTTACCCGCGCCGTTGGGGCCGATGATGGCGAGGCGCTGGCCAGCTTCGAGGATGAAGCTCAGGTTTTTGAACAACTGCGTTTCAAAGCGCTGGCCAGATTTTCGACTTCCACCGCCTGACGGTGCAGCTTGGCTTTTCATCGGCTTCAAAGCGGATATACGGGTTTTTGGCGGGTGGAAGGTTTGACTTCGACCATCTCGGCTTTGATTTTGTCTGCCTGTTTCAGACGGCTGGTTGCCCGGCGGGCTTTGGATTTGTTGGCGGAGAAGCGGGCAACGAACTCTGCAGTTCTGCAGTTCTCTCTTTGCCTTGGCGTTGTCTTTCAGGGCGCGTTCGCGCGATTGGGCGGAGGCGAGCATGTAGTCGTCGTAGTTGCCCGGGTAGATAGTGATGGTGTTGTAGTCCCAAACCGCCATGTGGGTGCAGACTTCGTTCAGAAAGCGACGGTCGTGCGAGATGATAATCATGGTGGAGTCGTATTGGTTCAACACGCCTTCCAGCCAGCGGATGGTGTTGATGTCCGTTGTTGGTCGGTTCGTCGCAAACAGCACATCAGGTTTGGAGAACAGGGGCTTGCGCCAGCAATACGCGCAGCTTGAAGCCCGGGGCGACTTCCGCCATTGTGGCATTGTGCAAGTCTCGGAAATGCCCACGCCGCTCAACAGTTCGGCGGCGCGCGCTTCGGCGGTGTAGCTGTCGTATTCGGCGAACTTGGCTTTCCAGTTCGGCGGCTTTGCGTAGTCGTCTTCGGTGGCTTCAAGCTGGCGTAAATCGCATCGCGTTCGGTCATTGCCGCCCACATTTCGGTATGCCCCATCATTACCACATCCAGCACGCGCATGTCTTCGTAGGCAAACTGGTCTTGGCGCACTTACCCAAACGCACGCCGTTTTTCAATCGCCACTTCGCCCGCGGTCTGTTCCAAATCGCCGCCGAGGATTTTCACGAAGGTGGATTTGCCCGAACCGTTCGCGCCGATCAAGCCGCAGCGGTTGCCTTCGCCGAACTTGACGGATACGTTTTCAAACAGCGGCTTCGCGCCGAACTGCATGGTAATGCCGTTGGTAGAAATCATTATTGGTAAAAACCTTTATAAATATAGATAAACAGGGTGTTATAATCGCCGGCGATTGTAGCATATTTTGTATAGGTCGTCTGAAACGGGGCGGAGGAAATGGAAACCGAAAAAATCTATTACGCCGTGATTATTCTGTTGTGCGCCGCATCCATGCTGCTCAGTCCGTTTTTCTACATCCGCCGCACGCGTTCGGGCGCAGAATTGCGCCACGCACCGGCAATGGAAGCCGATTATTATTGCCAATTTAGTGATGATCATTGCTTTGGTGGTATGGTGGATATGGTTTTGATGATTTGATGAAAGGTATAAGAATCGAATAAATTGATTTTAAGCACATTACTGCTCGCATTTTCCGCCGCTACGACGGCATCCACCGTATTTGAATGTATCGACAAATCTGGGCGTAAAACCTATACGCAGACCGGCGGCAAAAACTGCAAACCGGGCAATATCGGCAGACCTTCGGTTTATACCTCCGCCGCACCGTCTGCACACTCGGCATCAGCAAGCGCTGCTTCAGGAAACGTTCCTTCCGAACAAATGCCGCTCCACCTGCCGGCGCAATGCCCGGTTCATCTTCGGCGCAAGACGAATTGGCTCAGGCACAGAAAAATCTGGAAGAGGGCAAACAGGTTCGTTATGGCAACGAGCGAAACTACGCCCGCTATCAAGAACGGATTAAAGGTTTGAGAATCAAGCGAAAGCCGCACAGGAGCGGGTTAATGCGGCAAAACAGTATGGGTGGTGAAGGTGAGATGATGCCTGAGCAGTGATGGTTGCAAAGATAGTATTAGGTCGTCTGAAAACCGGTACGGGCAATTTATGCTTTCAAACCGAGTTTTCAGACGACCTTTTCGGTTTACCCTGTCTTGACTCGTATATTCCAGCGCTTTATAAGGTTTTTAATGTGCTTGAAACATAACCGCTTTTCAGGACGGCGGACGTAATCGAGATAATCCTGCATGGCAGGTGAGAAGCCTTCCACATCATCCACGGCGATGACCGCGCGGTCGGCAAGATTGGGTTCCAGCAGCTTGAATATGGGGAATACCAAATCCGGCCAGCCGTCGAGTAAGACGAAATCGGGGCGGATGGCTAAGTTTTTTAGGTTTCCAGCGCATCGCCTTCGCGAAGCTCGATATAGTCTGCCAAACCGGCTTCTTGAAATGTTTTTCTCGCCGCGGCAACTTTGTGCGGCAGGTATTCGCAGTGATGACGCGCCCGCCGTTGACTCTGGCGGCTGCGGCAAGATACAGCGTCGAAATGCCGTAGGAAGTTCCAAATTCGACGATGTTTTTTGCTCCCGATGCCAAAGCCTGCATATACAAAAATTTGCCCTGTTGCGGTACGATGGGGATGTATTTGTCGTAAAAACTTTCGTTTTCCCCGTCCAATCCAGCCCTTTACCCAACAGCTTGAAAAATCTTGGGCAGAAAATGAAAAACATCTGCCTGTTTTGCTTTAAGGCTTTGGGTGTAGAGCCGCAGCAAGACGGATTCGGTTTGAGGCGCTTGCAGAAAAGCGAACATTTGGGGTGTCAGCTTGGGCATGGGCTTTTCTCCTTTTCAGTTCAAATCTTCTATATTGTCCATCTTGCCACAGCTTCGCTTTTCAGACGACCCCGCTATCCAAACTCCGTTATAATGGCGGCTTTTCCCATTATTTCATTCAAAAGACGGTCTTATCATGAAACACATCCACATTATCGGTATCGGCGGCACGTTTATGGGCGGGTGGCCGCCATTGCCAAAGAAGCGGGGTTCAAAGTCAGCGGTTGTGACGCGAAGATGTATCCGCCGATGAGTACCCAGCTCGAAGCCTGGGCATAGACGTACACGAAGGCTTCGATGCCGCGCAGTTGACGAATTTGAAAGCCGACGTTTACGTTATCGGCAATGTCGCCAAGCGCGGGATGGATGTGGTTAGCGATTTTGAACTGCGGCCTCGCCTTTCGTATTTCCGGGCCCGCAATGGCTGTCGGAAAACGTGTTGCATCATCATTGGGTACTTGGCGTGGCGGGGACGCACGGCAAACCACCACCGCTTCCATGCTCGCATGGGTCTTTGGAATATGCCGGACTCGCGCGGGCTTCTCATCGGCGGCGTACCGAAAACTTCAGCGTTTCCGCCCGCCTGCCACAAACACCGCGTCAAGACCCAAACAGCAAATCGCCGTTTTTCGTTATCGAAGCCGACGAATACGACACCGCCTTTTTCGACAAACGCTCCAAATTCGTGACATTACCGCCCGCGTACCGCCGTGTTGAACAATCTGAATTCGACCACGCCGACATCTTTGCCGACTTGGGTGCGATACAGACCCAGTTCCACCACCTCGTGCGCACCGTGCCGTCCGAAGGCTTAATCGTTCGCAACGGACAGCAGCAAAGCCTGCAAGACACCTCGACAAAGGCTGCTGACGCCGGTGGAAAAATTCGGCACCGAACACGGCTGGCAGGTCGGCGAGTCAATGCCGACGGCTCGTTCGACGTGTTGCTTGACGGCAAAAAGCCGGACACGTCGTATGGGATTTGATGGGCGGACACAACCGCATGAACGCACTTGCCGTCATCGCCGCGCGCCATGCCGGCGTCGATATTCAGACCGCCTGCGCAGCCTTGAGCGCGTTTAAAAACGTCAAGCGCCGCATGGAAATCAAAGGCACGGTGAACGGCATCACCGTTTACGACGACTTCGCCCACCATCCGACCGCCATCGAAACCACCATCGAAGCGCCTGCGCCAACGCGTCGGAAACGCCCGAACTCGCCGTCCTCGGAGCCGCGTTCCAACACCATGAAACTCGGCACCATGAAAGCCGCCCTGCCTCGAAAAGCCTTAAAGGTGCTGACCAGTGTTCTGCTACGGCGGCGTGGACTGGGACGTCGCTGAGCCCCTCGCGCCTTTAGGCGGCAAGCCGCACGTTGGCAAAGACTTCGATGCCTTCGTCGCCGAAAATCGTGAAAATGCCGAAGCAGGCGACCATATTTTGGTGATGAGCAACGGCGGTTTCGGCGGGATACACGGGAAGCTGCCGAAGCGTTGAAATAAGGTTGGTTGAAGTGATGATTGAGGTCGTCTGAAACCGGAGTCTGGTTTCTCAGACGACCTTGTTGTGGGAGGCTTAGATGTGATGGTTGGGTAAGGAGCCAAACTAGGCTCACTGATGGAGGTATTCTCATATACAGTTAATCCCTTTGTTCGATAATAATGGAATCAAATGATTTATATTTTTATGAGAGCGGATAAATAGTGGATTTTTTCCCAATCGTAATTTTTTAATGACGTAGACTTTAAATACCCTGTTTTTCTAGGATTCGGATACCATCCAACATCTAAAATGTATTTCTCATCAAAGAAAGATACTTGTACTAGATCTTCTTCAAATTGAAGTTGATCCATTGCTTCATGAGGGGCGTTTTTAAATAACCAAAATAAATTTTCATAAGTAATGATACCGTCCCCAAAATTAATCAGATGTTCCATTTTGTTTAGTCCCTACATTTCTTTCCATGATTTAATGCTTATGTGCAAATAGTGTCAGATATTCCATATCATTACTATATATGATATCGTGATGAAATTCTGATATTTTGATTATGTTGGAATTGTGATTGGAGAAAAATTTGTAATCGTGGATAAGCTGTCAAAATTAAAGATTAAATATACAATTTTTATATCGATATGTCATTTTGCATCAAAGGGGCTGAGTTTTTATAACCCATACAGTCGATAATGTGCTTTCATATTTTATGGACTGGGAAAGGAATATTCTTTTTGCCCATATTTATGTTGCCTTATATGACGTCTCAGGTTTTCTTCAGCCACTATATTTTTGAAAAGAACAGCAATTTGAAATTGCTGATAAAGAGGGCAGCCTTTTTAATTGCGGTTTCTACTGCTCTATCTCGTCATATTTCCAATGAAATTTTATTTTCCCAAACCCGAAGTCGATAAACCAAATTTTTAAAATCTTTCTTTTTATATTGGGCAAAAATAGACAGTAGTTTTAACCAATGTCCGTCATTGCTATGAGTTTTTGCTTTCTCGGCTGAGGTTTATTGCAGGGAAGTCAACCAAATTTAAAAATCATTTTTTGTATATGGGGATTGTTACCGCCATTTCGGTCTTTGTTTGTCTATCAACACCATTTTATTGATTTTGTGGGCGGAACTTGATATTTTCTAATTACTTGAAATCATCTTTCCAAGAAAAAGGCTGTTTAAGTTGTTTGTATATCGAATGATGGAAAGTCCCAAACAACCGCAGAAACCATAGCCCAAACATATAGTGGATTGAAATAAATGAGATAAGGCGGCAACGCCCTGCCGTGTACGGGTAGTACATAAGGTGCTGGCAACGCCGTATCATTGCAATTTTAATCTGTTATATAAAGGTCGTCTGAAACCATTTCAGACGACCTTTCTGCTTCTTTTGTAGCTATCCACATACTCAGCCGCAACCGCCGCATTTGCCGCAGCCGCTGCTGCACCGTGTTTTTCGGTTTGAACAAGAATTTCCGCAAGAGGAAAAACAGGCAGGCGCTGATGATGCCGACGATAATATATTGAGTCAGCGATTTGAGTATCCAGCAGTAGTTTGGTAAACCACAAATGCGGCGAAGTGAGCTCATCAGAACAAATAGCCTGTAATCATCACCATATTTTTGTGGATTTGGTTTCGCGTTTAATGACTGCCAAAGTTGCAGCACACATCGGTGCGCACATACCATGCCAGGAAGGCGAAGGCGGTCGGCAGACCCCAGTTGTTGTAGCGATTGAATCTAGCGCGTTTTGTACGGCGTCTTTCCAGACGATGCGCTGACGGCATAGACCGTACCCAGCGCAGCAACGACGACTTCGCGTGCGGCGATGCCTGGAATCATGGCGATACACATTTCCGCGAAGTGAGCGTCAGCGGCGAAAAATGGTTGGATGAAATGACCGATCATACCGGCAAGGTTGTAATCAATCGCTGCCCTCGTTGCGTCCACGGCGGTTGCGGCCAGCCACTGCTCTCCCAGCGATCACGCTCAGCGCGAAAATAATCGTACCGGCGCGTTTCAGGAAGGCTTTGACCCCGTCCCACAGGCTGGTCATGATGTGTTTGAAGTTGGGCGTGCGGAAGGTCGGCAGCTCCATCAGAGCGGGAAATTGTTGCACATTGCCTTTCATCCGCGCGCTAAGCGTTTCTCATCGATATACGTTGCCAGCGCGCGGCAGACAGGATGCCTGGGTGATGTAGAGGATGAAGAGGCCAGCCCTGCAGGTTGAAAAATGCCGCCCACCGTGCGGTTGGGAATGACGGCGGCGATAATCAGCGCGTACACGGGCAGTCGCGCGGAGCAGGTCAGCAGCGGGCGACGGCGATGGTCACAAGGCGTTCGCGCGGGTCGGGAATCGTACACGCCGACATCACGGCGGGGACGGCGCAGGCGAAACTCGACAGGAGCGGGATGAACGAGCGTCCGGACAGGCCGCTTTTTGCCACTATGTTATCCAGCAGGAACGCGCGCGCGGCAGCGCCGGAGTCTTCCAAAAGCAGTGATGAAGGCGAACAGGATCGTAATCTGCGGCAGGAATCATCAACACGCTGCCGGTAGCGGCAATCACGCCGCTGACGATCGTCGTTGAGGATGCCCGGCGCCATGTTTGCGCCCACCCATTCGCCCAGTGCGGTAAAGCCGCCTTCGATGGCGTCCATAATCGGCGCCGCCCATGTGCAAACCGCTCGGAACACCATCAAACAGGATGACCAGCAGCATAACTGCATGCCCCAGACGGGGTGCGGCACGACATGTCGTCGAGTTTTGTGCCATGCGGGCAGCGTCAGTTTCCGTGCGGACGACCTGTGTCAAAATCGATTCGACCTTGATAAAGTTTTTCGCCTCCAGCGCGTCAAGCGTGCGTTCGGCAGAGGCGGGTTGGCGGGAAGCGAGCGTTTGCGCGGCAGCTTCGCCACGGCTTCGCGTACTGCCCGGCGCCCGATGCGCTCACCGCGACCGTTTCCAAAACGGGGACGCCCAGCAGTTCGCCCAGTTTGGCCGCATCGATATTCAAGCCCCTTTGCGGGCAACGTCGCTCATGTTCAGCGATACCACCATAGGCAGTCCCAGCGTTTTCAGTTCCAAAATCATGCGCAGGGTCATACGCAGGTTGGTCGCGTCGGCAACAGCAATGATTGCGTCGGGCGGAATGCCCAGCTTGCCCACCGCCACATCTTTCGCCACCGCTTCGTCGGGGGCTGGCTGTGCGCAGGCCGTGGCGTGCCCGGCAGGTCGATAATGCGGACGGCCTCGTCGTCGAGGAAGCGCGCCTCGCGCTTATCGACCGTTACGCCCGGATAATTGGCAACCTTTGGCATGGGCGCCGGTCAAAACCGTTGAACAAAAACGGTTTTGCTGCAGTTTGGCGCGCCAATCAAGGCAAAATAGCTTAGTTCCATTTATGTATTCTCCTGTTTGATTGTGTGATGAGTTTGGCGTTGGATTGGGAAAAGGCTTGAAATGGCGCTTCAGACGACCCGGGTCGTCTGAGTGCGATAGGCGGCTGATTCAATCCGCCTTTGCCGCATTTTCAGAACATGAAGCCCTGCCGCGTACGGCGGTTAGCCGTCAATCACATGGCACATAATTTTTCCTGCCTCTTCCTGCCGCAACGAGAATTGCGACTGGTTGCCCAAGCGTACGGCAAACGGGCTCGCGTCCGAACCGCCGACGGCAATCACCTGCAGCGGCATTCCGCCGGAAAAGCCCAAATCGGCAAGGCGGCGCGTAACCAGCGGGTCGAGTGCGCTGAAAGTCGGATTAGGGACGATGGAATCGATGCGCGACCGCGCCTTTTACTGAGTTTTGATAAAGGTATGGCAGACATAGGGTGTTTTACTTTTCGCTTTTCGATTGAAAAAGACAGCTCAGAAGACGAATTGAGACAGGGCGGGCAAAGGCATGTCCCAACGCCCGTTCCCGCAAAAAGTAGTTTTGATTGTTTATTGCTTTATTTTATTATGATAATAAATCTTGTTAACATAAAAATCAAATTCAAAAACCGCCCCCAAACTTGGTTTTCTCAGATGACTTCTGCGGCAAATCAAAAAAGCGAATGATTTGACGGGAAAGTCGACAGGAGCTATTGATAAGGTTTGTATTTGGATGTTTGATAGCGGTAAAGAGAAAAGGAGCGAATGATGAAAATCTCACACCGCCGCAGAAATGCGCGAACACGAACAAATGGCAGTCGATAAAGGCACGACTTTCGAGCAACTGATGGAAAACGCGGGCAAGCTGCCGCAGCGGATTTGCTGCGCTGTTTCAAAGCAGGACGCGCGTTAATCGTTTGCGGCAGGGCAACAACGGCGGTGACGGTTTAGTCATCGCGCGCGTGTTGTCGGAACAGGATTGGCAGGTAGATGTTGTTTTCGTCTTGGGAGAAAAACTGTCGTTGCTGGCGCAGTTGAACCGCGAGCGTTTGAATCATTCGGACGGTGTCAGCATTATCTGCCCCGACGAACTCGAAAGGTCGTCTGAAAAACAGGTTACGGCCTCGTTATCGAAGGTGCATGCGAACAGGCTTTCAGCGGCGCATTGCCTGAAAAACTGCCGCCGTTTGCCGCCCTGCTGAATCAAGCTGACGGCTTTCAAAATTGCGTTAGACGTTCCGACCGGGCTGAACTGCGATACAGGCGAAGCAGACGAAGACACCTTCCGCGCCGATTCTGATTCCTACACTCGCCGCTCTACAAACCGGCGCATATGACCGAAGCAGGCAAAGCATATTGCGGAGAGACCGTGTTTGGATATCGGGATAGAGTAAGAATATTTTATTGAGATGACGATGTTCGCGGCTATTTCCAGCTTTGCGCTGAGTAAATGCCCAACGCCGTCAGCAGAGAACGAGCCGAAAACATGCAGGCAGACCGCTGAAAACGCCGTCGCCCAGCGTTGCGCCTGCATCAGGGTGACCATTTCCAATGAAAAGCTGGAAAACGTCGTCAGGCTGCCGAGAAAAACCGGTAATCAGTAAAGCTTCCATTGCGGATTATCCAGCCATTCGGCGCAGATGCCGATTAAGAGCGCGCCGATCCAGTTGGCGGCAAGCGTGCCCGCCGAAAAATGGACGGAGAGTGCGGCAAAGGCGAGAACGAGCAACCAGCGGGACAATGCGCCCAAAGCCGCGCCAAACGCAATCGCCATGACGTTTTGAAACATATCGAAACCCGGAGACAAGAAAAATCAGCAAGGGTGAGGGTTAGATTTTAACCGTATTTTTGAACAGGGTAGATAGGGTCGTCTGAAAAGCATTTAGGTTTTCACTTTGTTGAAACCATGCTTTCAGACGACCTTTTTCGCCTTTCCTTCATCATATAGCAGATTAAATTTAAATCAGACAAGGTGAGGCAACGCCGTACTGGTTTAAAGTTAATCCACTATAAAACAACATTTCCTCACATTGTCTGTCATTTGATGTTTGATAAAAATTTTGCCGCCTATTCGTGTTACGCTCGTAAAACAAATTGATTTTCCAAGGAAAAGGAGCAGTGATATGCCGTCATTGAGAACGCAACGCCGGTTTTTTTCTTTTGACAACTGTCTGATGAACGCCGCTGGTGGCGCGTGGCGACCGTGGAAGAACTCGAAGAAGTCAGGCAATCCGCCGCAGGCAGCTTCGTCACCAAAACGGCGACGCTGGAAGCGCGTGCGGGTAATCCCGAACCGCGTTACCGCGATGTACCGCTGGGCAGCATCAATTTATGGGTTTGCTGAATCAAGGCATTGATTACTATCTGGATTATTTGCTGAGCCTTCAAGAATCACGCAGCCCGAACGGACATTTTCCTCCTCGCTGGTCGGTGCGTCGCCCTGATGAAACACTACACGCTGCTGAAAAAGTGCAAAAACAGCGGGTTTGAAAGGCATCACCGAACTCAACCTTTCCTGTCCGAACGTCCCCGGCAAGCCGCAAATCGCCCTACGACTTGAAAACGACCGAGCGGATTTTAAGCGAAGCCTTTGCTACTTCGACAAGCCCTCGCATCAAACTACCGCCGTATTTCGACATCGTCCATTTCGACCAAGCAGCGGAGGTGTTCAACCGCCATCCGCTGAAATTCGTCAACCGCGTCAATTCCATCGGCAACGGCATGTATATCGAAGACGAATCCGTCGTGATCCGGCCTAAAAACGGCTTCTGGCGGCATAGGCGGCGAATACATCAAACCGACCGCGCTTTTGCACAACGTCCATGCTTTCTACCAAAGATTGAACTCAGTCCATCCAAATCATCGGCACAGGCGGCGTTTATACGGGTCGCGATGCGTTTGAACATATCTTTAGTGGCGCGAGCATGGTAAATCGGCACGGCGTTGCATCAGCAAAGGTGTCGAAGTTTTTCGAACGTGTTTCGCTTGGCATTTGAAAGCCATCATGGCGAAAAAGGCTGGTGAGAAGCTGGAAGATTTCAAAGGCAAACTGAAATATCTGGGTAAGTCTGCTCAGATGAAAGGTCGTCTGAAAACCATCATACGGTTTCAGACGACCTTTATTACAAAAACGGCTGCCGATAGGTTTCTTTTGGAAAATTCGGATATCGGGGGAGGACGTTTTGATTGTTGTCATTTTGCTCATACGGCAGGCATCGAAATAGCGTGTAGGTGGATTAACTGAATCAGGACACAGGCGACGAAGCCGCAGACAGTACAGATAGTACGGAACCGATTCACTTGGTGCTTCAGTACCTTAGAGAATCGTTTCTTTGAGCTAAGGCGAGGCAACGCCGTACTGGTTTAAAAGTTATCCACTATGTGCGCGTTTTAACATTTATCTCTTAAGCAGGTTTGTTACACTCGGAAAAATTTTAGTGGAACCGCAAAATGCTGATGAACTCATCCGCCATCCTCCCGCCCGCCATGCTCGGCATCCTCGGCGGCGGACAATTAGGGCAGAATGTCTACCGCTGCCGCCAAAACCATGGGCTACAAAGCAACCGTACTCGACCCCTGATCCGAACGCGCCGGCGGCGGAATTTGCCGACCGCCATTTGTGCGCGCTGTTTGACGACCAAGCCGCTTTGGACGAGTTGGCAAAATGCGCGGCGGTTACCACCGAATTTGAAAACGTCAATCGCCGACGCGATGCGCTTTTTGGCAAAAACATACCAACGTTTTCCCCCAGCGGCGACTGCGGGCCATCGCGCAAAACCGTATCTCAAGAAAAAGCGTGGATACGCAAAGCGGGGGCTGCAAACCGCGCCGTATCGAGCGGTTTGCCGTTCAGACGACATCAGCGTAGCAAGCGCACAACTTTTGCCCGGCATCCTGAAAAACGGCTACGTTGGGCTATGACGGAAAAGGGCAACCGCGTCAAAACGGTGGACGAACTCAAAGCCGCGTTTGCCGAACACGGCGGTGTGATTGGTGTTTTTGGGAAAAATGGTGGATTTGCGCGGCGAAATTTCCGTTATCGCATGTCGTCTCGAACAATGAAAAACGTGCAAACCTTTCGACCCCGCCGAAAACATCCACGAAAACGGCATCTGGCTTATTCCATCGTCCCCGCGCGGCTGAGTGCCGACGTGCAGCAACAGGCGCGGGCAAATGGCGCAACGATTGGCAGACGAATTGGATTACGTCGGCGTGTTGGCGGTGGAAATGTTCGTCGTCGGCGACACGCATGAATTGGTCGTCAACGAAATCGCCCCCGCCCGGCACAATCCCTGGCCACCATACGCTGGATGCCTGCGCCGCAGACCAGTTCCAGCAGCAGGTGCGCATTATGTAATCTGCCGCCCGCCGACACCAAGCTGCTTTTCTCATGCTCGCATGGCGAATATTTTGGGCGACGTCTCGGCGGAAGACGGTGGCGAACCGAATTGCTGCCGTTGCAAAGCCATCCGAATGCACATCTGCACCTATACGGCAAAAAGCCGCGCGGAAAGGCCGCAAATGGGGTATTTCACCGTTTTGTCCGCCGATGCCGACACTGCGTTTGAAGCAGCAGGAAAATTACATCAAAGCCTTTTGAATATAAAACAGATAATATCGGAAACAGCGTTCAGACGACCCCTGTCTCGTTTAGTGAAGAAAAAACGTCGTCTGAACACGCATTACCATACATCTTACAACACATCCTGCCATGAGCCTTCTGACTATACTCCGTCCGCAGTCGCGCAAGACCGCCAAGCCATACAGTAATGCCCATCTGCACGCTGTCCAATATACCTGCATCCGCAGTTACGACGATAAAGTGATCTGCTGCGTGGAAGCTCTGCTCGATATCGACAGCTACCTCGAAACCATTTCCGATCCCGGCAAAGCCTTTGGGTGGTGGACACAGGGGACCATAAGGGTCTGTTTCCAAGTGACTTCAAAGAAGCCCAATTGATGCGTGTATGTCCATCCCTTCGTCCATAATCACGGCTTGGTACAGCCTGCTGCGCCGCGCCGAAGAACTCTGCCCATCAGGCGGGTTTGAGCTTTTTGAAACTGTACGCCCCGGCTCAACTCCGTTCCTTTCTACCGCTTGAACCTACTACGAATCTTTTGCGTTCCGCCGTATTGCAGTTGAATGAAAGACGTTAAGGTTAGCGCGAACCGATGCGCAAATATCTCATAGCCGTTTTCAGACGACCCGAAATACGGAGCGCAGAGTCGTCTGAAAATGTGTTTTTCATGTTCAACCTCAAATATCCCTCATGATGAAAACAGATTTTCAATCCGCCTTGAAAGCATTAGCAAGCAAGCCAAAAGAAGCCGAAGCGCGGGCGCAGGAGCGCTTTCAGCGAAGAAGCGCGAGGAAGAAAATATCGATTTTGCCAGCCGTAGGCGCAGTAACGCCGCTGAAAACCGCACCGCGCCATGAAGCACCGCGTGATAAAACGCCCATCAAAACCCCGTCCGAAAGAACAGGAAAGTTTTGGCAGCCGAAGATTATTTATGTCAGTAGCGGCGCTTCTGGGATGAACCGCCCGCTTCGTTCAGTAAAAACGGACAAGGAAAAACGACTTCGCAACGTCTGCGTAACGGGCATTATCCCGTAGTCGCCGATGTCGATTTACACGGCTACACGCAGGAAGAGGCACAACAGGTTTTTAAACGAATTTATCGAATCTTACTCAAAAGCGTGGCGTATGCGCCGAAATCATTCACGGCAGCGGTTTGGGCCTCGTCAGGCTACAAACCCGTTTTAAAAACATGACGCGCCGCTGGCTGATGCAGCACCCTGATGTATTGGGATTATATCGAGCCGAGGAAGGCAATGACGGCGCTGTACGCATTTTGTTGAAGCGCAGGCGCAGGGAAGAAGAATAGTTTGCGCTGGGTTGATTGGGCTGAGGCAATATTGTCTTGAGTGCAATCTGCGAACCCATCAAAGGTCGTCTGAAACAGGGATTAGGTTTTCAGACGACCTTTTTGATTTTGGCAAAATATAGTGGATTAAATTTAAATCAGGACAAGGCGACGAAGCTGCAGACAGTACAGATAGTACGGAACCGATTCACTTGGTGCTTCAGCACCTTAGAGAATCGTTCTCTTTGAGCTAAGGCGAGGCAACGCCATACTAGTTTAAAGTTAATCCACTATACTGAAATATTGCTTTACGGCAGGAGCTTGCCCGGATTCGATGATGCCGTGCGGGTCAAGCTGGCTTTGATGGCGCGCATCAGAGCGATTTTCGACGGGGTGGACGCTGGGGAGCCAGTGTTTCTTGATGGTGCCGATGCCGTGTTCCGCCGCGATGGTACCGTGGCAGGCGAGGATGTGTTCATAGACGATGCTGTTCACGGCATCTTCGTAGCGGTAAACGTCATTGCTTAAAAACGTCGGGCAGGAAAGGTGTTGTATGCAGGCTGCCGTCGCCCAAAATGTCCGAAGCAGACAATTTGTATGCCGGGGAAACGGGCTTAAGGCGGGGGCGCATTGACGGACAAAGGCGGCGACTTGGGCAATCGGGACAGCGATGTCGTGTTTGATGCTGGTGCCGAGCTTGCGCTGGAGGCGGAAATGTTTTCACGCAGCGTCCACAGATCGAGGCGCTCTTGTTCGGATTGCGCGATGATGTTGTTTTCTGGCCGTTTTGATAGAGAAACTCGGCAAGTTTTTCGTCGAGCGCGGCATCGGGAACGGAGTCGGTCAGTTCGAGCAGGACGTGCCAGTTTGCATCGGTCGGCTGTTTGAGATGACTGAACTCGGCAGACAATGCCAAGGCGTAGCGGCTGATCAGCCTCGAAACTGGTCAGGCGTTCGGCAAAATGCCCTCTGTACGGCTGTTAAAAGCTGTACGGCAGATTCGATGTCATCCAAAACCTCACCCACGCGGTCGCTATGGTTTGCGGACGGGCGAAGAGTTTGAGCGTGGCGGCGGTGATAATGCCGAGCGTGCCTTCGCTGCCGATAAAGAGGTGGCGTAGGTCGTAGCCGGTGGTATTTTTGTGCAGCGGTTGGAGATGGGAAACAAGTTCGCCATTAGGGCAGGGACGACTTCCAAACCCAATACCAAGTCGCGCATACTGCCGTAGCGTAAAAACGTTTAATCCGCCGGCGTTGCAGGCGATGTTGCGCCGATTTTCGCACGAGCCTTCGCTGGCAAGGCTGAGGGGAAACAGTCTGCCCGCTTCGGATGCCGCTTTTGGACGTTTCTGCAGGATTACGCCCGCCTCGACGGTGATGCTGTTGTCAGCAAGGTTGATTTCGCGGATGCGGTTGATTTTGGAAAGGTTGAGCAGCACGCCGCCGAAGCTACCGCCGCGCCGCACAAACCGGTATTGCCGCCCTGCGGGTAACGGGGATACGGTGTTCAAAACAAAACCGCATGATTTCTGTATCATTTTCTGTGGAATGCGGTTGCAAGATGATGTCCGGTTCGGAAACAAAGCGGCGGCGCTGGTCGTTCAATAGAGCCGGAGTGGCTTGAGGATTTCGGCGGGGAAAGGAATTCAAGAAAACGGTCGTACGGATTGGGCATAACGGGCAGCAGGATGGTTTATGTGTGTACGGAAGATTATATAGCGGATAAGGGAAGCGAGAAAACGGTAGAAGGTCGTTCGAAAATAAAAAAGCAGGATACAATCCGTATCCTGCTTTTTAACTGTAAAAATATTATTTTGCAGCAGAAGCGGCAGAAGCAGCGAGCTGGCAGCAGAAGCAGCACTGTTGCGCAGAAGCAGCGGTATTAGCTGCAGAAGCGGCATGTAGCGGCAGAAGCAGCGGTGTTAGCTGCAGAAGCGGCTTCAGCTGCAGAGGAAGCGGCAGAAGCAGCACCAGTTGCAGAAGAAGCGGCAGAAGCGCAGTTTCAGAAGCACTGAAGCGTAGGAGCAGTAGTATCAGCAGCTTTTGTTACAAGCAGCCAAAGCCAAAGATAACAGAGCAGCAGCAATCAGAGATTTTTCATTTTTGAGAACCTTCTTTAAATCGATTTAAAGTAGAAACAAAACAACAGAAACGACATAGAAGTCGTTTCTATTTAGAGTAAAAATTCATTGCTGAATTTCCTGCATTATGACCCTCACAGGATGGTTCTGGTGCAACGATACGGACGAATTAGTAATTTTTTTAACTTTTCAATCTGAAATGGACGAAAGACTGGGGATGAAACTAGTCAGCATTGGTCTGTTATTCACGTACATTTGAAATAAATATCTAGTAAAAGTTTATTTATTTCATGCGTTTACATTTAAATAATACGCTATGGGCCCTTGTTTCTCAATCGCTTTTAAATGAAATGCGGGACAGTTGTTGCGCATAAAAGCAAAAAGTTGTAAAAAGTTACATTAATATAAAAGATTATCAAAATTTACGCTTTTATGCGCAATATGTTAAATATTGTGCATATATTTATAATTGTTAGTTTTGATAATTTTTGCGATAAATTTCCGTGCATGACGGCAGTGTGTTAGAATGTTTTCAGATTTGTTGGCAGAGGGTTGTCAATGAAGAAAACCCTGTTTTGATAAACGGTCATGATAAAGGATGAAAAATGGCTATTGAAAAATTCTGTGGTTTCGCTTCACTATGAAATGTACGATGCGGACAACCAACTGCTGGACAAAACCGAAGAACCCATCGTCTATCTGCATGGCGGATATGACGGCATTTTTCCCTTTGGTGGAAGAAGCTTTTGCACGAGAAAAACGTCGGCGATACCGTTGAAGTCGCGCTGTCACCCGATGATGCTTTTGGCGAGCAAGATCCCGGCCTGGTGCGTATCGAAGATGTCAGCGTGTTTCCCGGTTGAAGTGGAAGTCGGTATGATGTTTCGAAGCCGATGATCCTGAAACCGGCGATGTCTTGATTTACCGGGTAACCGACGTAGCGGACGGAAAAGCCGTAGTAGACGGCAACCATCCGCTTGCAGGCATGAAAAATCTTGTTCAAAGCGACAGTTGACGGCGTACGCGATGCGACTGAAGAAGAAATCGCACACGGCCACGTTCACGGCCCGCACGGTCATCATCACTACACTGGTTGATTTGTATGGTGGAAGGTCGTCTGAAAAACAGGATTGGTTTCTGCTTTTCAGACGACCTTTTTGTATTTTTGTTAAGAATATTGCTGTGGTATGACATCACTTAATGGATTAATCTCGCATAAAATTCATATATGTCGGTTTCACCTGGGCAAAAACCAGGGCCAATTTACCTCAGGTATTCTTTTTGGGACATGCCGTCGATGCAGATTCCTAGGTTTGGAAAGGTGGAGGTACTGTTTTCTCTGAGAAAATGATGTTCGTTTTTAGTTTTTCTATGCTCTCAGTTTCAAAGAGATTCGCCGCTGAGAAATAGGATATGTGTATTGACTGTAAGTGACGGCAACCAGCCTGTTTTTCCTTATATTGCAAATTCGCACGAACCCTCGTGTTTCAAAAAGTGCTCCCTAAAATATTGTGTTGCAAAACTCTTTCTGCTGCTGAATCTGGCAATGATTTGTTGCATGGTAGCTGTTGAGTTTGAAAAATTTACCGTTTGTTTCACGCCTTCAAAGGATGAGATTTTTACTCATGAGGTTCTGCTTCCGAAGGTTTCTTTTTGACTTTATTTTTGCCAAAATCTGTCAACTTGGTTTCTTCCTTGAAACGATAACGGCTTTGCCTCCGGCAGTGCGTTTTTGACCATGCCACCAATGCAGATACGAGTTCAGGAAAGGTAATATACGATTTTTCTCTCACAAAATCATTCTGCTGCTTGATTTCTTCTAGGTCTTCGGCGCAAAGACGTTTACGCCAAGCATGGGTTGGTATGTTTGTTGCAAATGATGGCAAACTAAGTTTATCTGCTCTATTTTTAATTACAAGCAAATCTGTATTCGGTAGTAATATTCAAAAGGTTGTCTTGCACCACTCGCTGGCTTCTCCAAATTCGGCGCGATGATTTGTTCATTGGTGTTACCAAGCTCAAAAATACTGTCGCTCAAATCCACGCCTTTAAAAGGGATAATCTGAAACTTGTTGACCGTCATTTTGATTGCCTCATTTTATAAATGGTGGCTGTCTGAGCATTATCTCGATGGCAGCTGAGCCAATCTGTCTTTCGCGTGAATGCTTCCAGCAGAATATACGCCGCGTCAATAAAGCGGTATTTTCTGTCAGGCAGCCGCGATAAAGGTTTCGTAGGGCAGCTCGGTAGGTGAACTCGTCATCGTTGGTAAAAATCAATTCCAGCTGCTGATATCGTTGTTGGAAATATCGAGATCCGTGCCGTATTCTATTTCGGCTGGTAGGCAGGATAGTCGGCGTTCAGGTTTTAAGACATAAAAGCCGACGAGCCTCCCGTGTCACCATTTTTCCCAATCACTTTGATGAGCGGAATAGTATCCAGCCATTGGCTTCACGCATCAGGCGGCTGAAGCGCTGCGAGTGGGTCGTTGTCGGCCAGAATTTTGTCGCGAATCTCTTTGTTCAGTGCCACGGGGCGGGTAACGCCGTAGAATTTATAGTTTTGTATTTCGTCTTCATCTTCGAAAAAGGCACCATGGATATGCCCGGCCTGTATGTCTGGTTTGAAATCGAAGGTTTGATGGTGTCAGCAGGAAGGTTTCCATCGGTTTCGCAAGTAATCGGCTGTTTAAGCGCGCGGGCTAAATCGGCGAGATATTGCAGGCGATTTGCCAGTCTTCCAAAGTGCTGGGCGGAATTGCCGCACAGCGTATTCCTGTGTGTCTTCATCAGTCTGATATCCAAACTCCCGCCGCTTTTTCGTTCACGCCAAGCAGCAGACATTCGAAGTCGGATAATGGCATGGCTTGAAATTGTTGTAAATCAAAATCTCATCGTGTCCATCAAATGAAAATTGTGCCAGCGGCTGCGATGAAAGCTGGAAACATTCCTGCACGGTTAATACGGGCATGTAGCGAAATAGTTTTTGGGATTTTTGATGTAAAAGAAATGCTCATCGGAATATCCTTTCCAAATTTTGGTGGCATTTTAGCCGTTATTTCGTAGGCAGCTCACACAATGAAATTGATTCAGGCTGCTTTTGAGTTTTCAGACGGCCTCATCAGTGGATGCTCATTCTTTGCGTTTTAAATTCATCCTCCAACTGCCGGATGTGCTGTTCCGCTTTGAGGAGCTGTCTGTAATCGTCGGGTGCATCGTATCGCAGGTTCATGCTTTTTCAGGCCGAGTTCGCTCTATGCCTGCACTTGGGACGCAGCCGTTTCCGTTATCCGCCGCTTTCCCGACCGTCGCCGGAGCCACTTATTTTGCACTGCTGACTTGGCCTGAGGGCGCGTCGTGAGCTGTATGCGGTCGAGTCGTTGGGGTTTGCCGTCCCGATAAAAGGTCGTCCATAGCAGTTTGTTGGTCTGTCTGGAATATTCCAGTTCGTGTCCTCGTACGCTGCCGTTGGCATCAATGGCGTATAAAGCCTGACCAGTGGTCTGATCGTGGGTGCTTCGAGTCGGTCGGCATCGCGGTAACGTCTTCCCAGCAGCGTTGCATGCGGTCCGCAACAGGGTGCAGTGTTTAGAGTGCGCTCGTTCAAACGAAGCCAGTTGTTGATTTTAGCGAGTTCTTCGGGTGAGAGGTGTGTATGAGCTGCTGTCTGACGGGCTGTCGTATGACGGTTCACCGTATGACGAGCTGCTTGGCGAATAGTTGGTACACGTAGCGTTGCCATATACCCGCATGCAGTACCCTATACGGTTCATTTTCCTGTGCGTGCTGTTGGCGCAGTATGTTTATTGTTGGCCACCACGAACTCGGCTTTGCCACCACCCGAAGAATGCCAACAGGATAGGTAAAAATCGTTTTGTGCATGGGGCGGTTTCGTTCTCAAGGTATCGGCTATTGGGGTTTAAGAGAACCGCGTTTTTAAAGCTGCCTGACATTTATTTGCGTGGATTGGATCTCGGAAGGCGGTGCAGGTTGCTGGTTTTCAGACGACCCACGATACCGTATGCGGTCGTCTGAAAACCGTTATTACCGCACTGTTTTACCGTTCGATTTGCGATACGTCGCGCACCGCGCCTTTGTCGGCGGAAGTCGCCATCGCGCCGTAGGCGCGCAGGGCAGCGGAGACGTAGCGGTCGCGGTTTTTCCGGTTTCCACGCTTTTGCTGCCGCGCGCTTCCATTTGCAGCGCGACGTTTTTGCGAGTTCTTCGTCGGACACTTTCAGGTTGATGCTGCGGTTGGGGATGTCGATTTCAATCGTGTCGCCTTCGTGTACTACGCCGATGGCGCTGCCTTCTGCCGCTTCGGGCGAAGCGTGGCCGATGGACAGGTCTGATGTGCCGCCGGAAAAGCGTCCGTCGGTCAAAGGGCGCAGGCTTTGCCCAAGCCTCTTGGATTTCAGGTAGTCGGATCAGCATTTCCCTGCATGCCCGGGCCGCCTTTTGGGGCCTTCGTAGCGGATGATGACGATGTCGCCGGCGACGATTTGTTGCCCAAAATGCCTTCGACGGCGGCTTGGCTTTCAAACATGCGGGCGCGGCCGGTGAATTTGAGGATGCTCGTCCACGCCTGCGGTTTTTCACCACGCAGCCGCGTTCGGCGATGCTGCCGAAGAGTACCGCCAAACCGCCGTCCTGCGAGTAGGCGTGTTCGACGTTGCGGATACAGCCTTTTTCGCGGTCGAGGTCGAGGGTTTTCCACATGCGGTTTTGCGGAGAATGCTTCGGTGGTGCGCACGCCGCCGGGCGCGGCTTTGAAGCGTTCGATGGCGTGGGTGTTTTCGGGATTGGTCACGTCCCATTTTTCAATCGCGTCTTTCAGCGTCGGCGCATGGATGGTGTACACGTCGGTGTACAGTTTGCCCTGCTTTGTCCAATTCTTTCAGGATGGCGAAGATGCTGCCCGGCGCGGTGCACGTCTTCCATGTAGTAGTCGTGGTTGTTGGGCGCGGTTTTGCAGATGCAGGGCACGACACGGCTCAGCGGTCGATGTCGGCCATTTTTGAAATCCACGCCCGCTTCGTTGGCGACGGCGAGCAAAATGGTGATGGTGGTAGCAGCCGCCCATGGCGATGTCCATGGTCACGGCGTTTTCAAACGCTTTTGTGGCGATGCTCGCGGCAGCACGGTTTCGTCGTCTTGCTCGTAATAGCGTTTGGTGATTTCGACAATCATGCGGCCGGCTTCGAGGAACAATTCTTTGCGGCCGGCATGGGTGGCGAGGTAGGAGCCGTTGCCGGGCAGGGACAGACCGAGCGCTTCGGTCAGGCAGTTCATCGAATTGGCGGTGAACATGCCGGAGCAGGAGCCGCAGGTCGGGCAGGCGTTTTGTTCGACTTCTTCGACTTGCTGGTTGCTGACATTGTCGTCCGCCGATTCAATCATGGCGTCAATCAAGTCCAAGCGGCGTTCGGGCTGGATGTTTGCCACGCCGATGACCTTGCCCGCTTCCATCGGGCCACCGGAAACGAAGATGGTCGGGATGTTCAGGCGCATGGCGGCAATCAGCATTCCCGGAGTGATTTTGTCGCAGTTGGAAATGCACACCAGCGCGTCGGCGCAGTGGGCGTTGACCATGTATTCGATGGAGTCGGCAATCAAATCGCGGCTGGGCAGGGAGTACAGCATGCCGCTGTGTCCCATGGCGATGCCGTCGTCGATGGCAATGGTGTTGAATCTTTTGGCGATGGCGCCCGGCTTTTTCAATTTCGCGGGCAACCAGTTGGCCCACGTTGTGCAGGTGGACATGGCTGGGCACGAATTGGGTGAACGAGTTGGCAACGGCGATGATGGCTTTGCCGAAGTCGGTTTCCATCACGCCGGCGGCGCGCCACATCGCGCGTGCGCCCGCCATATTGCGGCCGTGGGTGGAGGTTTTGGAGCAGTATTCTGGCATTGGGGTATTCCTCGAGGGGTGGTATTTTGAAAGACGAGCCGTCTGAAATAAAGGTATCGACATGAGCAACCTTTTGTTTCAGACGTTTTTAGACCGGTATTTTATGTGAAATACCGCATAATAAGAAATGCTAAGGCAAACGAAAGGTCGTCTCAAAACAAGGTTTCGACTTTGCAAAAACTGTTTTTCAGACGACCTTGATGGCAAGAAACTCTAGCATTATTTACAGTTTTTGAAAAGACAATACTTCCCTTTGAAGCCGTCCTCCCGATAGAGGCGCACTCACTGATAAAAGGCAAATTCAGAAAAGCAGGCAAGATGATCGATCATGCAATTAGTGAAGGGCATATTACCAAGACAGAAGGTCGTAGATTAAATAGAGATACAACATGTTGAAAATTTTGAACACCTAAATGGGATTGTCAGCAAAAGAAAGGCTGACTTAGATGATGCTACTTTAAATGAATCTGAGTTGTTCATGGGAGTTTGACAGAAAGCACAAGATACAATCTGATTCACAAGTGATTACTGTATCATCTTCTGAAACTTGTGATGAATTTAGCTTAAATGGAAAAATTATTAACTTCTCCAACTTGAAAAATTTGTAGAAGAGGAGAATCCTTCGTAGAAATTTCTCGGGTGAAGAAAAACTATTTTTATACTTTTCCACAATATAATTCTAGCTTTATATGTTGATTATAAAGGCAATTGTTTCTACAGGTTTTAATTTACGATGAAAGTATAAAGATTTATATGAAAATAGGGGTCTAAGATACTTAGACTTCCAAAAAGTAAACTTAAAAAGTCTAATTATATTTTATGGTAAATTGATATTTATTCCTCATGCGTCAGTCAGGTACTTTTGAATTTAACAGTTCTCATCGGATATTATAAAAGAATATGATATATTAGAAAAATTATCCCGGATAAGAAAAATATCTTATGGATAAATAATTTTGCGCTTAGATTTGATAATGAAAAATTGACGCAAATTACAATTTTTATGATAAAAGAAATTATTCCAATATACTATGATGAAATTAATATCTCATCAGAAAAAGGGCTTTTCTGAGTTATTAAACAAATATGATGGAATTGAAAGGGGGAAATTTAAATATCTTTTTCAAAGAATTAGGTTTGGTTGTCGCAAAAGACTTCTCTGAGTTTCACTCTTTGAACAATCATTATTAAAATTTTTGGGCAAATTTGCATAGGCCTATCACCAGTTGGTAATTGCAGGTCGTAAGTACATAGCTCAATTAAACTCCGGATTCTGATGCATGGAATGTAAGGAGTTTATGTATGATGTTTTCAGACGACCTCAATATCTTATTTGAGATCATCTGAACTATCTGTACAGAAAAGCGTTCTAAAGAAATTAGGCTTTGAATTGGAGAAAGTAAATGGAAAAGTTGTTGGTTGGAGCAATTGGGACTATTTTTGCTTTTTGATAGGTGCTTCAAGTATGTCACATCCACTTGAAAAATATTCCATATAATGATTTGACTGTTATACTATTTAGGAATGAGTTTCCCTAAGTATAATCATCCTGCAAAATTGTATAATGAGATTAATTTGATAAAGTAGATGAAATTAGAAAAAGCAAGGAAATTATATCTTATTATGTCGGATTTTATAGAGATGAAAAATTAATTAAATTTGATAAATATATTAATAACAACAAAAATAATGGGTTTTAACTACGAGTATGATGGCAGAGGAAATCTGATAAAAATATATCAAAAATAACGTTGAATAAAATACAACAGATTGAGGCCGGGACCAACAAAACTGTGAGGTCGTCTGAAAATTAGTTTTTCAGGCGACTTTCTTTTGTGCTGCCGAAAAACGTGCTTTATATTAACTGACTTCCCCCTCCCACACACCGCCTTCAATGGTTATGCTTTTTCATTTTCATGGCTTATTTCAGCCATTTTCCAGTCTAAACCGCCAAGCGAAGGGACTTGGGTGATGCTGTGGTCGGCAAGGTTGATTGTGGTCAGTCTCGCCGCCCCAAAAGCGCGCCGGTGTCGAGGGAAAAGGATGTTGTCGGTGTTCATAAAGCCCAGCGACGACCAGTGTCCGAAAGACGATGGTGTGGCTGAGGTTTTGCCTGTCGGGGGCTTTGAAACCAAGCGGCGCAGGTTCAGGGGCATTTTTGAGGGTGGATTTGTAGTCGTAATCGAGTTCGTTTTTCAGCCGTCAGCGCGCGCATTCGGGTGAAGACGTTGAGAATCGCGCGCAGGCGGTCAGCCGGTCAGATCGTCGCGCCATTCGGCAGGTTTGTTGCCGCACATTTTGGAGAAAAACTTTGATTTTTTACCGCGCAGCTCGGCTTCGGTTTTCGCTGGCGAGCAGTTCGGCGCGGGCGATGGTCCATTGGGGTAGGATGCCGGCGAACCATAACATGGCGCACGCCTTTGATCAGCAGGGGCTGGGAAGCGCAGCCAATCGAGCATTTTTGCTGTCGGGGTGCTGGAGGATGGGTGATGGTGTCGCTGCGCTTGACGGTGCCTCGCCGTAGCCGACGGCGAGCAGGTGCGGGTCGTGGTTGCCGAGGATGATTCGGACGCTGCTTTTCGTGCCGCATGGCAAATTGCAGCGATTCGCGATTTCGGGCCGCGGTTGACGATGTCGCCGGTCAGCCAGAGGTGTCGGTACCGTGGTTGAAACTGATTTTGTCGAGCAGGGCGGTCAGTCTCGTCGAAGCAGCCCTGAATATCGCCGATTGCGTAGTGTGCCATATCCGGATTCTTGCATTGATGGATTGCTGTGTTTCAGACGGCCTTTTGAGGAAAATCGGAACATGAGGCCGTCTGAAAACGGGTTGTGGGTTGTACGTATTATGCGGTCAACACCAGCACGGCTTCAGCTTCGACCTGCACGCCTTTGGGTAGGGCGGCGACACCGACGGCGGCGCGCGCGGGGAAGGGTTCTGGATGAATCTCCGCCACGACTTCGTTGAAGATGGCGAAGTTGGCGAGGTCGGTCAGGCAGGCGTTGAGTTTGACGATGTCGCCCAGCGTGCCGCCTGCGGCTTCGGCAACGGCTTGCAGGTTTTTAAAGACCTGGCGGGCTTCGGCGCGGAAGTCGCCGTTGCCGACAACGATCATGGTGGCGGGATCGAGAGGGATTTGACCGCTCATGTAAACGGTGTCGCCCGCGCGTACGGTCTGGCTGTATGCGCCGATGGCGGCAGGGGCTTTGTCGGTGTGGATGATGGTTTTCGACATGATTTTTCCTGTTGTCGGGGTCGTCTGAAAGTGGGGCTTCGATAAAAACGGTGTCGATTATCGATAAAAACCGAGTGATTGTGTAGGGTATTGACGTTTTCAGACGGCCTGATAAAGCGGCAGCCCGAAGATGTTTCGATTTGGCGCGTCAAGGCCGTCTGAAAAAGTGGGTGGCTATAAAAGCATTGCAACAAATCATTTAAAAATAAACGTCCCCGTTCGGTCGGGCGGAATACGGTCGGGTCGGTTTCAGCAGCCCTTTTGCCTTGCCGTTTCGATTTGCGCCATGATTTTGGCGGGTACGCCTGTGCGTTCTCGCAACATCGCGGCGGCACGCCGTCGGTCAGGCGCAAGGCGTTCATCGCGAATTGAACGGCAAATCTGGCGGCGACGGTTTTGCGTTCGACGGCTTCACCCGGCTGGCTTTTGCATTAAGGCGAGGTAGTCGTTGGGATGGCGGCGGCGGACGGTGCGCTCGATGCGGTCGGGGTAGGAGATTTTTCCGCGCGCGCCCGCGCCTCATGCCCAAATAATCGCCGAACTGCCAGTAGTTCAAATTGTGGCGGCACTGCATAGCTGGTTTTGCAAAAGCCGATGTTTCGTAGTGGACAAAACCCGCGCCCTCCAGCGCGCCGTGTACCGCGTCTTCGATGTCCAATGCCGCTTCGTCTTGCGGCAAACCCTTCGGCGGCGTATGACCAAACGGCGTGTTCGGCTCCATCGTCAGATGATACGCGCTGATGTGGGTTGCGCCCGTGGCGATGGCGGTTTGCACGTCGTCCAATGCCGTCCGAACGGTCTGGTTCGGCAGGGCATACATCAAGTCGATATTGATTTTATCAAATAATTTCAAGGCGGTAGCTATGGCGGTTAAGGGCTTCCTTTGCCGTTGTGGACGCGCCCCAGCCGTGCAAGCATATCGTCGTTGAAACTCTGCACGCCAATAGAAAGCCGCGTGATGCCTGCGTCTTTAAACTTGAAACTCTCGATTTCAAACGTACCCGGATTGGCTTCAACGTACTTTCCGCTTCCGGCTGCAGCACAACAGCGAACGCACGCCGCTTAACAAACGGTCAATCGACTCTGCCTGAAACAGGCTGGGCGTACCGCCGCCGAAAAATATCGTTTCCACCGGCCTGCCCCAAATATTCGGCAATTCAGCTGCAAATCGGTCAGCAGCGCGTCGATACAGGCGGCTTCGGGCAATCCGTTTTTCAGGCTGTGGAATTGAAGTCGCAATACGGACATTTTTGATGCACCACGGGATGTGGATGTAGAGCGACAGTGGCGGCAGGGCGGTGAGCTGTCCGCTTTGGGGAATGTGATTTGGATCATGGTGTTTTGGGATTGAGGCCGTCTGAAATTTTTCAGACGACAGTTGCGGTATTATAGTGGATTAAATTTAAATCAGGACAAGGCGACGAAGCCGCAGACAGTACAGATAGTACGGAAACCGATTCACTTGGTGCTTCAGCACCTTAGAGAATCGTTCTCTTTGAGCTAAGGCGAGGCAACGCCGTACTGGTTTAAAGTTAATCCACTACGAGTTTCGTGTCAGATGGTTTTCATTGGCCCGCCGCAAGGATACACCATATTGTTTCGATACTTTTTCAAAATCGGCTGTGTCTTGTTGCGGGATGATGATAAAGGTGTAGTAGTCGCTTCCCGTGTCTGCACTGTAAAGTACCGCTCCGGCGGCTTCAAATAAGGATATACGGGCCCTGCCAGCTCATCGGGCAGATCTTCTTCGCTGCTGTTCGGTCCAATCCAGGACGACATTAAAACGTTGCGCCATTTCCGCGATGCAGTCAATAAAACCTTCCCTGTCTTTCCAATCAACGGAAAACAAATGTGCGTAGTCTTCGAGGTTATTGTAGGATGAAGCCTTCGGTTAAGAGGTTTTTAAATACGGCGGTTTCGTTATTTTCTTCCTGCGTGTTATTTTCCCCATCTTCATTTTTCCTCATTAGGTCTTGATGGATATTTTCGATAATGATGCCAACGGTTTCCGGCCGGTCGCGGTAAAATGACATCCAGCCAATGCCGAAAAAGTGTTTCATGATTTTTAATGGGCGGAACATTGTAAATAACAAACAGATAAAAATAAAGGGAACATCAGCCACATCAATAAACGCCACAAAACGACAATGACGGGCAGAAAAGGCATGGAGACAAACAACAAAGTTTTAGAAATAAACAGTAACAGGATTAATGATAAAGCTACTATAGACGACAATATCAAAAACCGGATGGTTTTCATCAGCGGAATAAAAGGCGCAAGAGCAGTTTCAAAAGTTGATGGCGGGCATGAGCCATAAATTGAGTTTTCTTTCGGCACAGGAGTATCTCAGGTCGTCTGAAATTTTTCAGACGACCCGTTGTCTTTATGCCGTTAAAAGTCTTTTGCGTATCCAAGACGAGAGTTTGGGCGCGCCGAACAGCAGGAAAATCCGATAAGGAATTGGCGGTGCTGGCGAATATACCGGCTTGGTTTTGCGGACCGAGATTTACCCAAACGGATGTGTGCGTCGGTGAGGGTGGATTTGTAAAACGATAGATAGAGAACAAGTAAATCAGGCCGGGTATGGCTTTGGGAAAGAGTGCATACGCCGATCAAGACAATACCTGTCGTCATCCATGGAGCGGGGGTGTTTTGGGGTTTCTTGTCAGTTTGTAGGTGTTGAGGGCAGCAGGCGGTTGGCAATGGTGGCAGGAAACACCATACAAGCAGCCATGCGGCCAAATCAAAAGCCGTAGATGGATAGCGGCAACAGGAGTTGTGTGCTGTTATATTCTGCTTCCAGACTGGGCAAACATGGTAACGATGCTGCTGAGCGTTTGTACGATACCGATTAAAACGATTAAACGGACGGCGACGATCAGGATTTGTTTGGGGGACATGAGTTTCTTTCGTGATGTGGGACTGAGGGTCGTCTGAAAAAGCATTTCGGGTTTTCAGACGACCCTATCATCGATGTATAAGGCTTAGATAATAATTCCCCGTAACGCTTACTCCACCTGAGGCTTTTTGGCAATCGTGGGTTGCGGGTCGTTTTCGTGGCAGGCGGGAACGCAGGCATCATAACAGCTTTTAGTTGGAGAGGTCGTCTGAAATTTTCAGACGACCTTTCAAGCACTGCCCCGTCAGAATTTGCCTGTAAACCCGACTGGTAACCGCCCGTCCCGGTGCGGGATGGGAACGCTGGACATGGGGTCGAGATAATAGAGGTTGGTGAGGTTGCTGACGCTGAAGTTCATGCTCAGGGTTTTTGCCGAAGTTGTAGCGTCCGTAAGCGTCCAATACCAGGCGGAACGCCAGTGGTAGAGTTCGCCCTGATGCCTGCATAATCCGCGCCAAACCCTGACGCGCCAGTTCGTCCCTGCTGGTCGGTATCGACGGTGCTGGTAGATGCCGCGCATACCCAGTTCCAGCCTGTTGTTGAAGCGGCGGGTGCCGACATCGAGGTTGAGCGAGTATTTCGGCTGCATGGTTTGATAGAAGCGGGTGAGCGCCGAAGCCGCCGTCGATACATTCGGGGATGCGGTTGTTATAGACGTCGTAGTTGAAGGCGGTCGATTTGTCGCAGGTGCGCTGTTTTAAGCGGTAGTTTGCGCCGAACGAGGTCAAAACCATTTGCCGCTGTCGATACGGCTTTGCAGCTCGATGCCGCTGGTTTGTTTTCTGTCGTATTGGGTCAGGGTTTTTGTTTTCGGTAATGTCGATGGCGTTTTTGATGGTGTTGTTGATAGGTCAGGCGGATGTTGCCGTGTTTCTCAGCCGCCGCCAGTAGGGTGCGAAATTGAAGGAATAGCCCGCCTCCCAGTTGGTGCTGCGTTCGGGTTTCAGGTTGAATTCGGTATTGTAGGCTTCCAGCAGGTTGACGTTGGTGGTGGTCGCTTCGCAAATACTGGGAAGCGGGTCGCCTGCGCGAAACGGGCGAACAGGCGGCTGTTGTCGGTCAAATCGTAGCTGACGGCGATGACGGGCGACCATGCGCTGGCTTTCAGGTGTTTGGGCATGGGCCATACTTCGTCTTCGTTGGCGGGTTTTTTATAGAGGCGGTGGCCGCCGGTACCGCCCATCGTAGTCGCCCGTTCTTTTTTTGCAGATAGGGTGTTTTAACATCATCTATTGCAGCATTGGTTAAATATTTGAAATACGCTGCCTTGCAATCCCTGCGGATTGTTTACTTTTTCGTTAAATTGCCCTTTGCGCGAAAAACCGGCCCTTGATATTTGCCGTCAATATAGGGGCGTATAGACTTCTTTCTGCCGGTAAACGGCTTCGTCGTGGTTGAAGGACGGGTTATCTACCCTGTGGATTGTCGCCGTTTGCGTTGGCATAGATGACTTCGCCGGTCTGCCTTTTCTCCGTTAATCGAATATCCTTTATCGTTATAGTCATAACCGTATTTGTTGCGGAATTCGTTTATCAGGCGATTTGACTCGTCATCATCTTCGGCTCTCAGAATTTTCCGCACATCGTCCGCTTCTTCTTTATTGGCAATCAGTTCGTAATAGGGATATAGCTGCCGAGTATGTAGCCGTCCGAGCTTTTCCCTCCTTGCAAATCGACGGAATAAAACGGATCTTTCCTCGCCCGCCTTGCTTTTGCCAAGGCATCGTCGTAAGCCCAGAATTTGTCGTAGCGTAGCCTGCCTGAATGCTTTAGACGGTCGGTTGCCCTGCCAGTCGAAAGCGACCCCGCGCCCCCATTCGTGGCGGCGTCCCGCCCTCAGGCCGGCAACGGCTGTGGCGGCTGTGGCGGCACCGATGATGTCGAAGATATCTTTGTCGTTGTTGGTGATTCGGTTGGATTCGTCCAGTTTTTCATATTGAACGTTGGCGGAGAGGGTCGTGGCGAGCTTGTCGGTCAGGCGCATGCGGTTGCTGATGTCGGCGCCGGTACGGGTGGCGCGGGTGCGCTGTTCTACGCCTGATTTGACGCGGTATGCGCCGGGTACAGGGAGGCGGATCTTTCGGCTCTTCGGCAGGAACCAACCTTCGGCAACCAGCTCTGCGGCAGCCTATGCCTTCGCTGATGTGCCTGCCGATAAATTCGTTGGGAATCTTGTTGTGACAAAGCAGTTGGCCCACTTGTCGTATTCCTGATCGCCGTAGGTAACGGCTAAATCCGGCCCGCCGCTCTGGTGGCGGGAACTGGTGGTTTGGGTGCGCCAGATATTGGCCTGCAAGTCATCCAGCGGCTGCCTTCGGGTTTTCCATTCGTAGCCGATTTTATGGCTTTTGGTGTCAATGGTGGAATTGAGCATTTGCGCAGGTATGACCAGCGGCGGCCTGCCGGTGAAGTTGAACTCGTTGCCGAAGCCCAGCAGTATGGCGTTGTAAAAGGGGTTGTTTTCGCCGAAACGGACGCGGGTGCGCATATGGCCGAGGCTGATTTTCGATGGTTGGGCAGATACCAGTTGTTTTTAGCAGCAGGCTTTTGCTCGCCACATTGCTGTTAAACACTCTTCGCCTGGGCGGTAGAGTTTCGCCATGTTCGGTATCATGGTCGCGCCCTGTATTACCGAAATCCGCATTGTCCGGGTCGTATTCCGGATTGTTCAGATAGCCGCCCGCCCCGCGTTTGCCGCTGAAGTAATTGCCTTTTTTTCGGTCGCTGTGCTAAATCAGGCCGTCTGAAATATCGGTTTTAAAACGCCGCCGAAACCATGCCTGAGCGGTCGTCTTTGAAATTGCCGATTTTGCTGCTGACGGCTGCGCGGCGGGTTTTCTCTTGGAAATCGAGTGCCTGATAAGGTTCCAACGTTCCAGCAACCGCGCCCGCCGCCCCGTCTGCCGTCGGCCTGCCCGGAATGGTGCGGTAGTCTTCAACACCGAGGTATTGTAAATTGTCAACGCGGGGCTTGGCCGTATTGCCCGAAAAACTGCCTTTTATCTGAATACCCCATTTTTCCTTCGGGAACAATGTCTTCCGGCTCAATAGTTTGAATGGCGACCGAACCGCCTACTCCCGATTTGACACCTCGGGTCATCGAAGGCTCTTTTTCTACTGCAATACTGCAGGAACAGGGCGGGATCGACATAGTTTCTGTCGGCAACGCCGTAATTGTTCATCCATACGTCGACGGTCTGCTCCGTTCCGTCAATCGTTACGGGGATACGGCTCTTCGGCGAAGCCGCGAATGCTGGGCGTAATCGCGCTGCCCGCATTGCGCGTATTCATGTTGTACACGCCGTTAAGCCCTTTTGGCGATGTCGCCGGCGGCATCGGGGCGGTAGCGTTGAGGTATTCTTTGCGAGGTAGGCGTTGGAAACGTTTTTGCTGTATTGCTGCGCTTCGCCTTTTTGGTCTTTGGTTAGGCGTTTGCCGCGGACTTCGATAGTGTCGAGGACGGCGGTGTCGGGGGGTAACCGCATCTGCTGCCCACAGGTGCAGGGCTGTGCCACAAAATACTGAGGCAGGCGACGATGGTTTTGAAGGGTAGTTTCGCTGTGATGACTCCTTGTATTGTCTTTATAATCAACAGGCTGTCCATCAGAGGCGGACAGTAATCAATACTTCAAGGAGTGGTTTGTAGAATGTGTTTTATGTTTTTTATGATGGGGATTTTTGAGTAAGGATATTTGCTGTTTTTTTGGATATTATAAGTTTTTGAAAAATTTTTATAAGTTTTGTTCCTTTGGTGGTGCGTTTTACGGATAAACGGGATGGAAAACGTCGTCTGAAAAACGGCACTGCGGGTTTTCAGACGACGTTTTTGTTGTTCAGAGGGCTTCGATTTTTCAACAATTCCCGCAACGCCTGCCCCCTGTGGCTTTTCGGCGTTTTTTGATTTCGGGATCAAGCTCGGCGGCGGTGCAGTTGTGTTCGGGCAGGTAGAAATGCGGGTCGTAGCCGAAACCGTGGGTTCCAGCGGCTTCTGCCTGCCATTGTCGGCGCCAGATGCCTGCGGCGATGATGGGCTGCGGGTCGTTTTTCGTGGCGGACGAGGACGAGGACGCAGACGTAGTGGCAGCTTTGTCGGCTTGGTCGGCGAGGTCGTCTGAAAGACGCTTGTTGTTGCTGCATCGGATTTGGGGTTTGCTCCGGCATAGCGGGCGGAGAGGACACCGGGTGCACCGTTTAATGCGTGCGGCGCAGATGCCGGAATCATCGGCGAGCGCGGGCAGGCCGCTGTGTTTGGCGGCGTGGCGGGCTTTGGCGAGCGCGTTTTCGACGAAGGTGTGGTACGGCTCGGGGCATTCGGGGTGTGTCGAACTGGGATTGCGGCAGGACTTCGATGTTCAAATCGGCGAAGAGGTGGGAAAAATTCTTTGAGTTTGCCCGCATTGCCGCTGGCGAGGACGATTTTGTCGAACATGGGTTTTTCCTTAACGGGATTCAGTTTGTTGCTCGCGCATGATTTGGGCGCGGGCTTTATGGCGGATGTAGAGGGCGAGGCTGCCGATTTGGGCGAAGACAGCGCCGAAGGCGAACAGGAAGGCGGCGACGGCGAATTGTTTGCTTTGGATGGAAAGCGGGTAGCCGCCGAGCATGATGAGTGCGATGAAAATCAGGGTGAAAAGGGCGGTCAGCAGGAGGTAGGTTTTTGTCGGTTCGCGATTGGGGACGTTTTTGATAAAGGGCGGATGCGTGGTTTAGGTTGTCCGTTTGTAGTTAGATAGGGATGGCGTTGGTTTTGGGAATGGGGGAAGGGTTTAGAGTTGATGAGGTCGTCTGAAAAACTTGGCAATCGGGTTTCAGACGACCTTTTGGTGTTTATACGAGCTGTTCGCCCCAATGGAGTTTTTGGCGCAGGGTTCGGAAGTATTGGTAGTCGGTGGGGTGGAGGATGCGCAAGGGGGTTGTGGTAGCGGCGGATGATGATGCGGTCGAGGTTTTGTACGTCGATGAAGCGATTGTCCGTCGAAATGGACGCGGGCGTCGCCGCTTTGGGTAACGAGGATTTCGATTTCGGAGGTGTCGGGGGATGGCGATGGGCGGTTGGTCGCGGATTGGGGGCAGATGGGTACGAGGGTGAAGCGTGCAATCCTGCCTGCATGATGGGGCCGCCGGCGGCAAGGGAGTAGGCGGTGGAGCCGGTGGGGTGGAGACGATGAGGCCGTCGGAGCGTTGGGTATAGACGAATTCTTGTTGATGAAGACTTCGAACTCTATCATTTGTCCGGCACCGCCGCGCGAGAGGACGGCGTCGTTGAGGGCGAGGGCGCGGTGGAAGGTTTGTCCGTCGCGAACGAGGGCGGCTTCGATGAGGATGCGCTCTTCGGGCAGGTATTTGCCTTCGAGGACGGGCAGCAGCTCTTCGGTCATGTTTTTCGCGGGGATTTGGGTGAGGAAGCCCTAAATGCCCTTGGTTGATGCCGATAACGGGTACGGCGCGGGGGATTTCTCGGGCGACGGAGAGGAATGTGCCGTCGCCGCCGAGGACGATGACGAGGTCGCAGTGTTTGCCCAAGTCGGATTTGCTGACGATGTGGCAGCCGACGGTATCTTGAACATAGATGCAGCGTTCTTCTATGCCGATTTCGTCCAGATAGACGGTGAGGCCGTGTCCCCTGCAGGAAGTGGATGAGGGTGTGGGCGGTGTTTTGGATTTCGGGGTATTAGGGGCGGGTTACGATACCGATGTTGTGAAACGGGCTGTTCATAGGCATGGGGTCGTCTGAAAATTAGTCTATCCAGATGTCGCGTTCGAGCCGGTCGAGGCGTTCGTTGAGGCGGGCGACGTCGTCGCGCAGTTTGTCCACTTCTTCCATCCAGGCGGACAGGGTGGCAGCGTCGATAACAGGGGATTCGGGTTCGCGGGAAAAATCGCTGATTTGCTCGGCTATGCTTTTGTCCGATGACGGTTTGCCCGATGTTTGCGGCGCGTTCGCTGATGCTGCCTGCGAGTGAGTCGCCGAAGATGCGGGCGAGGTCGTCTGATGCGTAGTAGCGCAGGCTGCCGAGTATGGGCAGGACGGTCATGCCGAGCATGAGGTCGCCTTCAAGGCTGATGTCGCCGACGCCGGGTTCTTGTCCGGTCAGGATTTTTGCGGATGGCGCTTTTGGTGGAAGGTGATGAGGGTGTCGGCGGGTTGGTCGGCGGTTTCGAGGAAGCCGTCGTGATTGATGCGTCCGGTCAGTCCGAATCCGGCGAGGTTGAGGGCTCAGGGTTTTGCCTGACAGGCGGGACAGGTCTTGTTGATGTTCCGGATTTTTGCTGTATCAGGTGGTTGATAACGGGAAAATAGGGCGGACATAGCGTGTTCTCGATACTTTCGGGCTAGTTGTATAGTGGGTGAACTTGATTTGTGCGGCGATGCTTCGCCTTATCCTGATTTTTGTTGACTCACTATGTTAAGTAAGACTGTGTTTTTGGTTTTTGGTTTTGCTGCCGCCGAAAGGTCGTCTGAAACGGTCGCGGAGCCGTAATTTACAGGCTTAATCCGTCGGCGGAAACGGTATTTACAATCTTTGCCGCTGCTGGTGTCATCAGGAGCGAAATCGGGCGGCGGAGTCCGAGTTTGGCGGCTTCGGAGGTATAAAAATCGCGGCGGGTCGGGTGGCGCGGTTCGACGATGTTGCGGATGCGTCTGCCGTTTGGATGGAGGGTCGTCTGAAAACAGGGTTTCGACGGCGATGTCGCGGTGGACGATATTGACGGGGCCGGTTGCCGCCTTGGATGTTTTGTTTTTGAACGAGGCGGCTGACGGGGGTGGCGTTCGGTGCACAAAGCCCCCAGCCGCAGGATGTCGATAGCGGAACGCCGCTGTCGAGCAGGTATTGCTCGGCGGCGAGGATTTCGGCGGGCGGATTCGGTTTGCGGGTCGGGTATCAGTTTCGTCGCATTCGCGCGCTTTATCGCCGTAAACGCTGGTGCTGCTCGTGAAAATCAGATGTTGCACGTTACACGCCCGGGCAAGTTCTGCCCATTGTTTGACGGTATCGGCGTAATGCGTCAGCGAGGATGGCGGCAATAGGCAGAACCAAACGGGTTTGTCGGCGTGGTGCCGCCAAAAAGCTTGTATCGCGGGCAAGGTTCGCGCTTTGAAACACATTATCTTGATTGAGGTCGAGGGTGTCGAGTGCATGGGCAGATTGATATCGTCCGAAGTCAGGCTGCGTTTGATAGCGGCAACGCGGCTGCCGTGTTCGTAAAGTTTCTGCGCCAAAGGACGACCGAGGTAGCCTAAGCCTGAAGATAGATGCGTCGGGGAGGCGGAAGGAGGGGTATGTATCATGTTTATAGATGAATGCCGTCTGGAAACAGGCTCAGACGGCATGGAAGATTATGACTGCGCACCGCCTATTTTCCGGTCGTATTCCTCGCGGTGTTCCGGCAAGAGGTAGGGACGCAGGAGGCTTAAGGTACGACGGATGCCGCGTGCTTTGGAGTCTTCGGTCAGTTTGGTACGCCCGCGTAGGGGAGCTGTCGAAGTCGAACCAGTATTTCGTGACCATCCACATATTGACGGCGAGGTCGTTCATGGCGGTTTGGTCGACTTGGATGATGTGCAGGCCGTTGAGCTGGGGTGAGCAGGGTTGACCAAGAGCGGGAGACTTTGGCTTGGGTGAAGGTATTGTGTTCTGCCCAGAAGTTCGGCACTGCGCGCAAGCGAAGTGTTTACGTCGCTGAAGAGGAAGCGGTATTCACTACTGACGTGCGTAAATGCCCGCCATATAGTTGATGGAGTCTTCCACATCGGACGGCAACACGGCTTTGCATTCAGGTATGCCAGCAGGGCTTCGCTGTAACGTTTGAACAGTTGGACGATGATTTCGTCTTTGTTGCGGAAGTGGTAATAAAGATTGCCCGGACTGATGCCCAAATGCGCCGCAATATGGTTGGTACTGATGTTGCGCTCGCCTTCCTCGTTGAAGAGCGTCAGGCTGGCGTCGATGATGCGGGTGTAAAAGCATTGGTTTTTGCAATGCGGGTCACGGGCATACTCGCTTGGATTTACAGGCTGAACAAGCGGGCAGCCAATTGGGTTCGGCGTGTAATTCCACCTGAAATCGAGTAAATACTGTATCGCAGACATGTTGTGCCAATTTCGAACGTCGTCTGAAGAGGCATTGTTTTGTTCACTAAAACCAAAGCCTGCCTGTCGTGACCGCCGCGCCGCCGAATTGGAAGCCTTTCAGACGACATTGGTCGATCAGCCAGCCGGCGGCGAGTTTGACCGAACTGTCGGGCTGCGGATAGCGCGGCATATCCGGATGCCGTTGCTAACAGGGACGCGGCTTTTTCTGCACTGACGACGGGTTTTAAAGAAACTACCGACATTACCAAGTACGTTAGGATTGAGGCAGTTTACTGTTGCGGATTGAACACACTGCATCGGAAACGTCTTTCGCCGTCGGCGCCTGCCCGCGCTCAGTTCGGCAACGGCGGCTGCCAAATCGCCATAACCCAAATTCGGCTCGAAACGCTCTTTCAGGGCGAATACGACCGAAACAATCACATAACGCCCTTTGCCTTCCTGCTTGAACAGGCTTTCGCGGTAGGCGAAGCGGCAGTCGGCATTGGAAAGCTCGACAAAGGTTTCCGTATCCAAATCGAAGCAGCGCACGCTGAATCACGTCTTTAGCTTCCACACCGTATGCACCGATGTTCTGCACGGGCGACGCGCCGACCGTGCCCGGAATCAGGCTCAGGTTTTCCAGGCCGTTCAAGCCCAGCGCGACAGTGTGCAGGACAAAGTCGTGCCGATTTCGCCCGCCTGCGCTTCGATGTAAAACGAGGCCGTCTGAACGCGCAATCTCGCGTATGCCTTTGTTTTCCATATGGACGACCAGCCCGGCGTAATCCCGCATCAAAGCGATGATGCTCGCCGCCCAGCCGATAAAACGGTATCGCGGTCGAACTCGGGCAATCGGACGATGTCGCGCAACTCGTCGGCGTGTTCGAGCGCGATAAAAGCTTTGGGCTTGGGCGCGAAGGCCGAAGGTGTTGTGGATGAGGTCGGTTTGGTATTGGATGGGATGCATGGGTTTAAACTTTAAAATAGGTATTGTCAGTGGCGGGCTTCAGCCCATTGTTTCGATATTTTAATCGGCGGAGTTTTCAGACGACCTTATGCGATCTGACCATCTCCCTGCTGCACACCCAGCACCAACGCGACGGCGGCGATGGTGAGCGAGGCAATCAATGCTGTCCGAGCCGCAAATGCCCATATCGAAACGGTAGGCGAGCAGATAGCCTGGCAGCAGGCCGCAGCCCCAGAAAGGCGGCGGCGTGGATGAACATCAGCACCTTGGTGACTTTATAACCGCGCAGGGCGTAGGACGCGATACATTGGGTGAAGTCTGCCGGTTGGAACAAGCCGGCGAACAGCAGGACGGTGGCGGCGATGCTTAAAACCGTCGGATCATCGTTGTACATGCCTGCAGCGGAGAACGGAATAATACCAAGGAAAAACACGGTAATCACGGCGAGCACCCAGCCCGACACCAGCGACACGCCGGAAATATAACGCGCCCGCGAAAATTCGCGCCGTCCCTAATGAAAAAGCCGATGCGTACCGTCCCTGCCGAGCCGACGCTTGCGGAATCATATAGAGAATCCCCGACAAACTGATGCCGACCCTGCTGCGCCGCCACATAATCCTCGCCGAAAGGCAATCAAAACACGATAAACGAAAAACGCGCTGGCTTCCAAAAATAAGACAGCCTGATGGGTGCGCCGATTTTTCCAAACCTGTTTTGAACACCGCCCAATCCGGGTTTGCCGAATTTTTGCCGACAGTCCGGAACGGGCGGAAGAATTTTTCCCTAGCGATATAAACCATCAACGCCAGCGCTGGAACCAAAACACCGCCATCGTCGCCAGTCCGCAGCCCGCGCCGCCCAAAGCGGGCATACCGAATTTGCCGTAAACGAAAAATATGAGTTCAGCGGCACGTTCAGCACAAACGCCGCGAAGCTGACCAACATAATCAGGCGCGGGCGGTTCAGGCTGGAAGCGTATGCGTGCAGGGCGCGGTGTACCATTGCCGCCGGCATTGCCAAGCTGGTGAACAGCATATACTGCGCCATCGTGCCTTCTACATAATCGCTCAAAGTCAACCAGTTGCGGAACGGCGTAATCGCTCTACCATCAAAAACCATGCCGAAAATCCCCAAAACAGCCCTGAACCAAATCCCTGCCGCCCGTTTCGCCCACTTCACCGGTTTTGCCCGCGCCGTGAAGCTGGGCAATCATCGGGTTCAGCGCCGCCATAATGCCCATAGCGTACTATAAACCGTGGCAAACGCGCTGCTGCCCAACGCCACCGCCGCCAAATCCTCCTTGCCCGCACCGCCCGCCATCACGGTATCGACGAAACTCGATGCCCACCTGCGCGACCTGCGCCAACAGCATGGGCAGGGCAAGGGCGGTCAGCGACGGACTTCTTTCAGGAAGACGGAAAAGGAAAAGCGGTTGAGGTCGAGGCAGCATAAGTGTTTGTAGGGACTTTAAAAAAAGCGGAAATATAGTGGATTAACTTTTAAACCAGTACGGCGTTGCCTCGCCTAGTCTCAAAGAGAACGATTCTCATAGGTGCTGAAGCACCAAGTGAATCGGTTCTGTACTATCTGTACTGTCTGCGGCTTCGTCGCCTTAGCCTGATTTAAACTTAATCCACTATCAAAAGAAACAGGTCGTCTGAAAACAGACGGCCTGTTCCCGTATGGGCATGGGATGCGACATTATAGTGGAAACGGAGGTCGATTGACAGCGTGCTCAGGCAGCTTTTCAGACGACCTCTACGCATCAGAAAAGCAAAGGCTGCTGCCGCACGATGGCGCGGATGACGGCGCGGTTTGGATGCAGGGCGGTGCGCAGGCGTTGGGACAGGGCTGGGGCAGGCCGAGGATGTCGGCGGTAATGGCGGCGGCGCAGACGGGGCGGTGGCGAGTCCGCGGGTGCCGTGTGCGGTGTTGATGTAGGCGTTCGGCAGGTAGGGACAGGGGATGTTGTCGAGGCGGTAATTTTTGTCCAAGGCGAGTTTGGCATAGGCGGTCTGCATGACGGCGATGTCGCCGAGTGCGCCGACAACGGGCAGGTGGTCGGGGCGTCGCAGCGCAGGGCGGCGTGTCCTTGCGGCGGGTCAGAGAGGTCGTCTGAAACCGAGCAAAGCGGGTTTTGCTCAAACAATGATTGCGCCAATGGCGGGTTGAGTTGTTGCAGGGCGGCGCGGTTGGCGGTTTCTTCGTGCGTATGCTAGCGTCGTCGTCGCTATTGAGGACGAAAGTCGCGCCGTAACAGTGTTGCCCTTGCCAGCTCGGGCTGATGTAGCTTTTCGCCGGATAGGGCGCAGCGCAGGCGTTTGGAAAAACCGCTTGCCGCCGCTACGCCGGTTTGCCCGCGGATTTGGCGGAAAGGCAGGGCGGAGATGTTGGCATCGGCGGCGTTCGGGCTGTGTGCGCCCATGCAGTAAATGATGCAGCGTGCGCTGAAGCGCCGCGCGGCGTGTGCCGTCCAGTTTGCGCCGTCGTATTCGGCGGAGGATAAGAGCGTGTCTTCGTGCAACGTAATCAGCGGATGATTCAGCAAGGCGCGGACGACGGCGGGCGGGTTCAGCCATACGCCCTGCGGCCAGTAGAGGCCGTCTGAAAAAGACGTCTATGCCTGCGATTTGCGCGGCTTCGTCAGCGGACACGCTGCGGTAAAGGTGGGCGTGATGCTGTTGCAAACCCAATGCCTGATTGCGTTTGCGTTCGGCCTCGTCGAAATTGAGGTGCAACACGCCGTCGCCGCCCCATGCGTCGGAATCGGGCAACAGGTCTTGCAGCAGGCGGCGGGTGTAGCCTGTAGCCTGCCAGCAGCAGTTCGGTCTGCTCGGTGTCGTGCGGCGAGATTTTTGGCGTAGAGCAGCCCTTGGCGGTTGCCGCCGCCTTGCGCCGCTTTGCCCGCTTCCAAAACGGTAACGCGCACGCCATGTTCCGCCAGCTTGCGCGCGGTCGCGGCACCGGCAATGCCCGCGCCGATAACCAATGCGTGTTCGGGCGGAGTGGTGGGATTGTGGTCGTCTGAACCAAGGTTTTTAAGGGGCTTGGGCGCGGCTTTGCGGTACGGCTTTCGGTCTGCCATTCGATATGGTCGAAATGTTCGTGCAGGCTGTCGGCGCGGTGCGGCGGGACAAAGCAGAGATGTACGTTGGGCAACAGGTTTTCAGAAAGTTGACGCTGTTGAACTGAAGGCATTTTCAGGATTTGGTCGAGGCGGGTTTTCAGACGACCTTCCAACTCGGTCGGGCATCGGACAAAGGAAAATCGGCATGCGGTTTTCGCTCAGACAGGCAACCAAATGCAGCGGCGCGGGACGGGTTTCGATCACGCGGGCAAGTTCGGCGGGGCGGGCGGGGTGTTTCCAAGCGAGGATGGGCATAGTGGGTCGTCTGAAAAAGAGGTTGATTACTGAAGCGCTGTCTGTCGGCTTGCCTTAATGCTTTTCTCCCTGCTCTTTGACCGGCTCTTTGGTCTGAACCGGCGTAACCGGGAAAAACAAGATCAGCGGGTTGGCCTTAATCTGCCGCCAGAAGCTTTTGCACAAAATTACCGACGCTGCCGATTTTTCGTGCCGCGCGAGCCAGGGCGACAGAGAGGGCGAGGTGAAGCTGACGATGAGGTTGACCAAACCGATGGCGAGGACTGCTACAATGCCGAGCATGAATGTACCAAAGCCGACGTTGCCGCTGACGGCGGCGTAGCCGAGGTTGGCGGAGGAGAAGGCATGGCGGATGTCCAGCGGCAGACCGAGGAGGTGTCGAGTAGCCGGTCATGCCCAAGAGCATACCGAAGATGAAGTTGCCGACCAGCGAGCCGTAGTGTTTGTTGTGGATGTAGGCGGCGAGGATCCGGCAGGGTTTGGGGCGCATGATTTTGCGCAACAAAGGGATTGAAGGGCAGGCGTTGGCGCAGGTTGAGGTAGTCCGCGCGGTTGTCGAAGAAACCTGCGATGATGCCGGAACAGAACAGCCACAAGCCTGCAATAGCGGCATACCATAGGGTCGGGTGGCCGATGATGTCTATGGATTTGAACTGGTAGGCGGTGGTGTGGACATCGAGTATGGGCTGTTGGTGCAGATGGGCATAGCCGAACGATATGGCTGCACGCCAAGAGTATGGCGATGGAAACGTTGCCGAAGACGGTGGCGACGCTGCGGAGACGGATACGTCGATAAGGAGCTAGCGAGCTTGTTGTCCACCGCTTTGCCACCTTCGTTGAGATCGACCTGTTCGGCGAAGCTGGCGGCGGTCATGGCGGGCTGTTTGGTGGCGACGGTGCGGTGCAGCATATGGATGAGCATGAAGCCTATACCGTAGTTGAGCCCCGGACAGCAAGGAGGTAATGAAGGGCTGAAGCCGGAGTGTGCCGATGTGGATTTTGTGCAATGCCATCAGGGCGATGATGACGCCGCCACCCGCCGCCGCGGAGTAGAACATTTTCGAAATATTCTTGCAGTTGCGGGTGATGTAATCGCTCGCCGTGGTGGCTTTTGTTTTCGGTAATGCTGCGGGCGAGCATGCGTATGCTGCTGC
>BNJU01003455.1_pt1 | contig 84930 bp, 139 predicted proteins | sample 8539281 | NCBI WGS metagenome assembly BNJU01 (sample SAMD00202456, study PRJDB9452) | human saliva metagenome | isolation source: human saliva | place: Japan
TTCCAGGTCTTCTTCGCTCTCCCCTTTTTCGCATCCATGCACACTGTTCCAGTATTGGCTGGAGGCCACCGGCATTCCAGCGATTGTAAAATACTCATTCAATTCATCAAAGAGTCGCGGATAAACCGCCTCGTCTTGCCACAACCACACTGGCGCCCACCTTCATGGTCTTATCAAAATGTGTACTGTAGAACAGTCTGTCCGAACAGGCAATCAGGGTAGCATTTGCGGAGGCATAATAAACCGGAGATGCCACTACTAAAAGCATCTGTGGCTTCAAACTTCTCTGCCAGTTCATTTTACGGGCATGTGAAGACACATTTTTCCATTTTACAACAATATCCACAGGAAATACAGCCTCGTATATCTTTGTTACCAATCTGTACCACTTCTACTTTCTATATTCTTCCTGCTCAAATACCTTACTCATCTCCTCCAGGGCAATGCTTGTATCGCCCCTGATGCTGATAGTGACTTCCATTACAATCAATGTCTTCAAATTGTTCTCCTGACTTCTTGTGCAACTCCTGTTGTGTATCTCCTCTAACTTTCCTTCTCCAGGTGATAATGGCGAGTCCTTCTCCATGGGTGATGTCATAGTATGCCGAAAGCGCATGCTCCAGTGTCGTGACTAGGGCGCCTTTGGCTTTTACCTTTATAAGTAATCAAACTCCTAGGATCTCCTCATACTTCGCCCCTCTAGCGAATGGCCTTGCTACAGTCCAAGACACTTCCGCTTCCGTAGCTCAGCAGAATCCTTTTTCCGAACTGCTTTTGATTACTTCCGGAAGTTCTTGAATTACGTCTTTTCCGGAAAAATGAGTCTTGTCGTTTGATGAGTCAAAGTTTTGCATATTTTCCTCCTGTTTAGATTTCCATGCTATCCGGATTAAGAAAATCATAAACGCTCATCACCAATATGCCTTCTTCATTATAAAGTGGTGCCACAGCATCCTTTGTACAATAATCTTTTTAAATCCATCGCCTGTATTCACCAACGAGCGTTGCCCTGTTCCATCTTTTTCTTTTAGTCCAGGTACTAGGCCGATTGAATATAAAAACTCTTTGAGCCTTTTATTGCAAAACGAAGTCCACTTCCAACTGTTTTCAATTTTCTTACCATTTTTATCTACTCATTCATCACAACATCTCTACGTCCACATTATATCCACGAACTTTTTAGTTCATTAAATATAATGTTTTTCCATTACGTGAGTCTCCTCCACCTGCCTAAAAATTAAGTCTAGCATCTCAAAGTCCCGAGATCGGTAAAGTAATACTTTTGATGGAGTACATGTACTTTTGCCCCTACATCACTATCGAATTGCACTATCTATAAGAAAATGAATCTCTAAGATAATCTGTATATTTGATTATCGTATCTTGCTTATGGACTTGTTCTTAACACTTTTAAATGTCGTTGATAGCTTACTTCGGTCTGTAAGAGAACCAATTGCTGACGATAAAATATTACAGTTCTTCTAATTCCGCCTTATTTCTGTATATTATTTCTTCCGGTAATATCGGAAAATGTAGGGTTTCTTCAACAGGAGTTTAAAAATCGGATTTCTGATCAGCCGTTTCAAAACCTAGGACAAGCGGTATTCCACCAAACAGCACATAATCCTCCAGCCTTCTTGTTTGTCACCATCATATACGCTCAATCGCCAAATGTTAGAGGATACATATGAACTTCATCCCCACGTCCATGAAATTTCTGTAATAATATCTTTGATAAGAATTTTTGCATTACTTCCCTGTTACATATCATCCCACATTTTGCTTTCTTCGAGGCTATTAAGAACTGATTCAAAAATCATCAAGCATCTGGACTTCATCTAACAGAACATAATACATTCTTTCATCCGACATTTTTCTCCATTATATATGGAAATAAGACCTCCGGATCTCTACACCTTTTATTCTCAAAAGAGTCAAACGCAATCTCAATAATATGATTTTCAGCAACTCCTTCATTTACCAAATACTCTTTAAAAAGATTAAATAAAAGATATGATTTTCCACATCTTCGCATACCTGTCACAACCTTAATTAATCCGTTATGCCTTTTCGAAATAAGCTTTCATTCAAATATACATCTCTACCTATTTTCATATTGGTGCACCTCGTCACATATTGACAGAAAATACAGATTCCGCATTTTGTCTCAATAGAAGTATACATCCTATCAAAGGCTCAATCAATACTCTACGAGCCAAGAATGCTAAGTTTATCACTGCTTGTTTTTGCCATTGTAGCGGAATACCTCATGATTAGGCTATTTCCTGGTATAAACGCTCCCATCAATGTATTTACTCTACTAACACAAAAATGGCCAGCCGCCAAAGTGCGCTTAGCCATGTATTGTTACTACATTATATTCTGTAGAAATTAATTAAGTTGCATTCCGTCCTTCAAGGCATTTCGTTTTTATAGTGATTCCCTGAAAATCTCTGCAATATCCTTCTCTAAAGAGGCGCCCAGGCCTCTTCCAGGCCTTCATTTTCCGCAACATGCTTTGCCATTTCGTCGATTCTGCTTTCTCATCAATTCCCACATCTTTAAGATGCATAGGAATGTTAATGGATCTCGAAAAACGGTAGGTTTCGTCAATCGCCCTATTGGCAATCTCAAATTTATCAAGAGAAGCATCTATACAAATACATTGATGCCGTACTTTACGAAGCGCTCCACCGTCTTTTTCATTTAAGATATGCTTCATCCATCTTGGCGTGAATGGCCAGCCCCTCCATGGGTAATGTCATAATAGGCGGATAGCGCATGTTCCATGCCACAGCGGGCCAACCTGACTCACTATTTCCAAAGGGAATAAATGCCGTTACAACCATAGGTGGACAGCAAAGCATCATCTCCGCTCTTGCCGTGCATAGTCTCTGGATTCTCCAGACATTTCTTTGCATTAATCATCAGGCTCTTTAAAGCAGACTCCATAAAACCGTCATTTAAGAGGGTAGAGTCCGCACAGAAATACTGCTCGAAAAATATGGTTCATGGCATCCGCACAGCTCTGTCGCAGTCTGCTTCTTTGGATACGCTAAAAGTATAAATAGGATCCGAAGAAGGAAAACCGCAGGATAAAGAAGGGATCACTATAGCCCGTCTTATCATTGGTTTCTGGTTCTGAAATTACGCCTCCCGCATCATACTCACTGCCTGCTGCGCAAGAGTAATAATATCCACAATCGGGAGAGCTTCCTTGGCTTTTACCTTTATAGGTAATCAAATCCTCAAGGATCTCCCTCATACTTCGCCCCTGCAGACATGGCCTTGGTGCAGTCCAAAACACTTCCGCCTCCAACAGCTAGAATGACATCAATATTCTTTTCTTTACAGATTTTCACCCCATCCAATACACTGGGATCATACTTCTGGATTGGGTTGAATATCAAGCGACTCATAAATCTCACTAGTCCTTTAAAAGCTCCTTTACCTTGTCGCTAAAGACCAATCTTTTTGATACTTCCACTTCCGTAGCTAAGCAAAATTCTTTTTCCAAACTGCTTCATTACTTCCGGAAGTTCTTCGATAACGTCTTTTCCGAAAATGAGTCTTGTCGGGGTTTGATAGTCAAAGTTTTGCATAGTTTCCTCCTGTATTCTGGTTTTAATTTCGTTTATTAGCTTACTATGGTTTTATCTTACTCTTGTTTACCTTGCTAGGGTTTTTGTCTTCTAAGGTTTTTCTTGCACTCTTGCGCTAAGTTCTCCAAGCTCTCCATTTTTCATTCCCTTTAATACACTATAATCCACTCCCCCTTTTTATTTGATCCGATTCTTTTAATTGCTCCTTTATCCATTAATTTTTGAAGTGTTCTCTTTACTGTTGACTCCGAACATCCGTATCCTCTTAGCCATTTCGACTCTGGTTATGATGGATTTTCATATACTATATCAAAAATCTGTTTTTCTCTTCCTTCCAATTTTATTGTGTCATTTATTGGTCATTTATTGGGTCATTTATTAGGGTCATTTATTGGGTCATTTATTGGGTCATTTATTGGGTCAGCTTGAACCGATAAAAACTTTCCACTAATATGCATCTCTGTTATGACTCATGCTCTCGTCTAGGAGCAGGGTTTCTAAGAAATTTCTCCAAAAATCTGTCGTCTCATAAATACCTTTTTGAATGTTCGTATAGTTAGCTCTTACTAAAGCGTTTCTAAAATACCAAGAATTTTCTTAGCAAACTATCATTCTCAGCATCAAACCCAAGCATCCTTAAATATTTAATAAAGAACACGGCTGTTGTTCTGGTGTTTCCTTCACAAAAACATGAATCTGCCACAACCTGGAAATGAATACTGCCAGATGGGTGAATTGTCTCATTCAGCGTAAGTCCATTATATTTAAAATTTCTTTCTTGGGAAAAATCATAGTCCAATGTCTCGCGAAGATTTGTTGCAGAACCATAGGAAACCGTATCACCGTTCAAAACCCATTCCTTCTGGTGATATTGTAGTCTCTAATTTTTCCCTGCATGAGAATAAATTCCTGCGAATAATTCACGATGTATCGAGATGTACTGCATAGGTGAAAAAATGAACGCTTTATCAGAAAGTAACTTTGCAATTCTGGCAGAAACTTTATCTGCTTCTTCCGTTCTTTCCTCCGAATCTGAACGCCCGTCTTTATCCTCGTAATAACTATTAATCAGTGTCCCTGCTTCATCAATAGTTATCACACCATCAATGCTCTTTTTTGCAGTTTCATAAAGATATTCCGATGGCTTCAAGCCATCAACGTCCTGTAAGCCAATTGCGGTAGACCACGCCTGCCCCAATTCTTTTCGTGTAGGCGGTAAGTTTCTTATATATTCATCGAACGGATCCTTTTTTATATCCTTCATCATCCTCCTCCGATTCCCTTCGTTCTCCTTTAATATCCTATACTTTTAAATTATATTTGAGCACCCAAATATTTGCAAATTGAATTGCCTATCCTTATTCTCACAATTTTCCAAAAAAATAGTCCGCCATCCTCTTTAGATAGCGAACTATTTTCTCAAATATTCATAAATCTCTATAATAGCAGCTATTTTATTGCAAACTCTTCTGCAAATAATTTACTGCAAACTCTTATACACGGAATATGCCTTTCTGGGGTCTCTCCTGCCTGCTCATAAGCATCCTCTGTCAAGTAGCAGCTCTCCTGTAATACGCTCCTACATTGTGCGTCCTCCGGCTGGTCATACTCTCTGGCCAGGAAGAAGCTTCCACATAGGATTGTTCTGGCAATGTCATAAGCCTTTGGCAATCTGGTCCGCCTGCACGTCCTCGTTGGTGGCATTAAAGCCCTGCTCGAAAGAATCAGGTGTCTTACCTTACCGCTGGGGAAGGTATTCCGGCTTCTGTAAATAATCTGTCAGAGAACATTTAAGTTCCTTCATATTGATAATCAAGGGAATTCTCGCTGTTTGTTGCCTTTCCGTCATCCTCAAAAATTGGGGTCTGCCAGTCCTTCCGGATAAAGTGCCAGGCAATACTGTAATCCAAATCCCTGAAGTCTGTCATTTAACAAACGCAACAAGTCCTTTGCCTTGTAATAGCCTGCGGAAGGAGAATGCTCTGTCCAAACATAGTCAAAGGGATATACACATTGGCAGAAGGATTATTCTGCTTGATTGCTGTGTACCAAATGCGGAAAGCATGGGCATACTGATCCGCATAATTCTCTATACTGCTGTGAGGTGTAAAATTCCAAACATTGGGATAGTTTATCTCATTCCTGGATGACCCAGTTATCCACGGAATCCTTGTATAAGGAAGCAAAACGATTGGCAAGTCTGGTAGTAGCATCGATGCCTCGCCTGTGTAGGCAACATTATAGCCGTAGTAATGGGCTTCCTCGTCCTGATGATTCCATCAGGAAGTGACTGGGGCTCCGGATTATTTCTCATGCGTATTCAGCATAATGTGCTACGTTACACTGCTTTCGCCTTAGTATTCCCGGAAGTTGTCCATGAAGTTTTTGCTCGTAGTTGGTAAAGTTGTGAAATGATATGTTTTACCCCTAGATCTCTCACGAAGTGGCACTGAAAAGGGTATCTCTTGTTTGCCAGGCCCTTCTTGGAACCAGATCTGGAAAATACCGTATCATTCTGCGTCGTCGCATTTTCCTGCGGAAGTACCTGTAGACTTGGTTTGCACGGCTCCATTTACCACCCAGGCACCATCACCGTTCACCTGATAGCCCTCCACCGTGGTATTGTCAGAAGATAGCCGTCATTTTGAAAATAATAGGACTCTGGCAATACCGTCGCCATTTCCATCCACCCAGTTCCAACCGGTAAGATAGCTTCCATCTGCATTTTTCATACCACCAACCGGTACCGTTACTTTTTCCATGTTCCTGCAAATGCTGTCAAACTCATCCCCAAAACCATAGCCGAAGCCAAAAGGGGAATCCATGTTTTCTTCTCATACTCTACCTCTTATACAGAAAATATTTCTCTTATTCTATCGAAAATTGCATAGAAAGGCTAGTATATTTTCCGACATTTTTCTTAAATAATAATTATATTTCCTGAAAAAGAAGATAAGAGCTTGAGTAAAAAGTGCCCCGCAATTTATGCGGGACACTCGATTTCAAACAAAAATTTCCGATACTGCAAGAAAGCTGATGCTTCCTCCTGCGCCTGTATTAAACTACTGCAGGAGCTACTTCTTCCTCGGCTACCTTTACCTTCTTGCTCATTCTTGTGCGGATATCGTATACTGCATACGAACGCTAAGGATAAATCCAAGGTATCCGTTCAATCCGTAAAGTACATTTACCAAAGAACGATAAGGTAAGAAGCAAGCGATAACGCAAACCGATAATTCCTAATACTACGGTATAGAAAGCTTTATACTTCTTGGTTTCCCTCTTTCTCAATTCTTCCGATACTGGTCCAAAGAAGAGGAACGGAGGTGGTAAAATTCCGCGAAGATGATTACTGCAAAGATACTTGCAAAGCGGGAGAAATGGTGTTAGCCAAGATTAAAGCGGGAATGTCCGCCTGGCTGGTTACATCGACATGAGAAATCAATGCAACGCTGGCAATCACCATGGTTCCCATAATAAACACTGCAGAGAAAAGCATTCCGATATTTACTTCCTTTACCCGGTTCTTAGAACCGATTTCAGCCAGGAAGCTGGCGAACCATAGAAGCATGAAGCCTGCATAGGAAGCTCCGGAGAGGAAGGGATTACCGTTACCTACCTGAACAATTTCATGCTTTCCAGTATCTACTGCCTTTAAATTCTCCCAGAAATTGCCTGCACCGTTAAAAATACTGATAACGGAAACCACAAGGATGAAAAATACGATGATGGGTCCAATCTTTCCTAAGGCTTCGATAACACCGTCCAATCCGAAAATTACGGTAGCAATAACAAATACGGTAAGGATTACGGCTCTGCCACCATTGGGAAGTCCCCATTGCTGTGCACTGTGGCATTGGCTCCGCCACACTTACGATAAAGCTAGGCATAGCAGAACAGGTGCTGAAAAGTAGTCGAAGAAGTTTCCAATATACTTTCCACAATAGTGGGTGTAAAATATCTCCACCTCTCTTTAGCTTCAAACGATTTCCGTTTGTTGCGAAGGAAAGGTCAGTATAGATATAGATTCTCGCATTCACAGCGATGACAATCCAAAGCTTTTGATCCGTAAGAAGCCACGTACTGAATAATCTCTTGCATGGTGGCAAATCCGGCCCTCAATGTAGAAAGCGATAGCTCCACAGAAGCTAACCACTTTCATAAACTGCAAACTCTTTTTCCATTATTCTACTCCTATTTTCTTTTTAATTCATTCATTTTTAATATGAATGTAGCAAATTGATAGTTTCGTTCTTCCTCCTTTCCCCCTGATGTTTTAATTGTTACTGTCCTCTATATTGTTTCACATTATATCCGATAATTAAATACTATTCAATCTATTTTTCGGATATTGAGGAAATTTTTAGTTATTTCTTACTATTTTTGTTTCAAACCACGAGATTTTTGTTTATTTTTATACAAGTCTGTTTATGTATAGAAATTTTTGTCACTTTTTCCTTCATTTTTGGGTACAAAAATAAGCGTAACTCGAAGGAATGTATGTCATCCCTACAGTCAGCATTCTTTATACAATCGGCGGAGACCTATAACAACTCAAATTGTACGCAAAACAACCGGATTGCGCGCAAATTGTATAGAGCAAAAACCCCTGCCTTTTGTTCTTTCCAAGACTTTCTTTATACCCTTTCCTAAAGGAAAGAGATCAGCCCGAAAGGTGTACCTTCTCCGAGAGAGATTAAGAAATATATCCCTTTGCTCTTAAAAATCTCTTCAGACTTTTGCTAAATTGCTTTCAGAAACACTTTGATAATCGGCCCTGTACAGCCCATTCCGGATTCTGCATAAATCTTTTTCTTTCAAAGCTCCAACACCGCATCATCCAAATCTGTTACTTCAATGCCGTAAACAGCGCTGGTAACAATCTCCTTCTCCGGCATGGGAACGGATTCTCCCTGCTCCTTGGGCTTATTTGCCTCTCTGATTTCTGCAAGAATGCCATCTAAGCCGGCTTTTGCCACTGTAAACTCTTCCTTCATCAACGCAAAGACATTTTCCTAATCAGGTCTCTTGCAAAGCGAAGAGCATTGCCAAAACCGGTGCTCCGAGGCTCTGGAAAGCAATCATCACCAGCTGGTTATAGTTCTCACTGATTCTGGACCATAGCCATAGCCCTGGGCCTCGAAGGATCCTCCTGTGTTAAGGAAGAAAGCATCTTGGACAATACATTTCCGGTTAAGGGAATCGCAAACCAGCCATCCGGTGTTCCTCTAAGAACGTCATTTCCACGAAGAACCGCACCGCCGTCGGATCTGGAGGACTCTGCGAAGTGAAGAGGATAGCCGTTGGACTGTAATTTCTTTAAGGCCTCCTCTGTCTGTCTTGCACCGTCTACATTTTAAAAATACCTGCAGTGCGCTCTTTGATTCCGCAAGCCTTGGCGTGATGATTCCGTAAAGGGCATTCTTCACCATTCCTTCAATACGATCTGTACTGGAGGTTCCTGTAGTATTGGCAATGAACATCTCCTTACCGAATGCAGGAGTAATGGCTCTTCCTACAGTGGATACACCGATGGGGAAGGGATAGTGCATGGTTACCGCACCGTCAATCTTATGCTCCTTTAAAAGAGCATCCATCTTGTCATGTCCCTCTTCATCATTGTCCACCACAAGGGTTTCTACCGCATCATTTTTCAAAGAACCGATATAGAGTACGTCCACCCCATCCTTAGCCGCATCCACGGCAGCCTTCATGGAATTTTCCTCTCCGTGCTCCGAGCCCATACCTGTTAAAGCAATTCTCGGTTTCTTCGAAAAAGAGCCTGTTTCCAAACCTTCCGCCATAGCCAAAAAGGTATCCGCAATGAGCTCTTTTATTTCTTTTGCCATAATTCTCACCCTTTCTTCTATGCGCCCAAGATAGACTGTGCAAATTCCTTCATGGACTTCGCAATTAAGGAACGGATTTCTTCTTCAGATACTGCTCCGCCCTGACCCTTTCCGGTATTTTTCTGAATCAGGAAGGAGACACCGTCAAAGAGGTTTGTCATACGGCCAAGGAAAAGAGATCCCTTTCCGATAATCATAACTCTCTCCATATCTCCCTTTTCAATGCTTTCCTTGGCAATCCACATAAGGAACACTGAAGGAATATGACCCTGAGTCTGGTGCATATCCTACCAAGCCCTTCTCCTCACAGAACTTTGCCAAATCAGCCTTTCCTCAAGCCATCCCTTCTTAACAGCAAGAGCAGCTGATCATCTTATAGTTTGCCATAGGAACATCTCCGGCTCCTGCAGGCTTGGTAATATCCGCATTCTGCATCTCAGGAGAGAACTTATCCACATCATTTACGGTAAGGCCTGCCTTCTCCAAAGGATCCGCTACTAAGGAACCGATAACGTTCTGTGGTGCGGCACCTGTTCCAACGGTATGTCTTCCGATAATATCCAGGTTGATTTCAGCAGAAACACCGTCATTTTCAGAAACTACGATGGAGAAGGAGCCTAAGCAATCCTCCAGCATGGAGCTTTCTTCTTTACATGGTCTTTTCCGTTCATGGCAAGCTTAGGTACGCAACCACCACCGATAACAAGAACGGTATGGAAAGCTCCTGCCTTTACCAAAGAAGCCGCCTCAATCATAGCGTGGGAAGGTCCTGCACAGAAGCCTCTTGCATCGGAGCCGGTAGCATTTTCCAGTCCGGCAATCTCCGCTACAGCCTTCGCAAAGTTTCCGCCACCTCTCTGGTTTACGTCTCCGCAGGCTTCCTCGGAACAGTCGATAACATATTCAATGGAAAGCGGGTCTACATTGGAGGACTTTAAGGAGTGAAGAACAGCCAAAACGGAGCTTGCTTTATTCATCAAGTTCTCCAGCATTACTTCTGCGGAAAGGTTTACATCAATGTCATGGTGCTCTCTTTACACATCCTACCAGCTTTCCTTCGTAGAAAAGAGGCTCTGCCTCGTGAGCGTCCACAAATCCCTTTAATCATGGAATTCTCTACACCTTCTTGTACTCTGGCAAGGATTGCTTCTGTGATTACAGGATCCTTAGCAAGCTCTCCTTGTTTCTGCTACATGAAGTCCCTTATCCAGGTAGAAAACCCTCGAAGCAGTCACAAGCCTGTGCCAAAAGAAGGAACTCATTCTCCGGCATAATCTCTCCAAAATGACCATAACGGTTGGCATTTTCTACCTTCTTATCGAAATAGGGGAACTCCACCTTGGCAAACTCCTCGGGAGTCTTGTTTCGATATATACCTGGTTTGTGCCAGTGCTACACAATCCTCAAAGCTACGAACGTGCTTTCCCATTTCCTTTAAGAACTCACCGTCAGGATTTACCAGTCTTTCCTGCACAATGGTGGAGCTGTGTCTAGCAACATCAAGCCGGAGTATATGCCAAACAATATCCGAACCTTTAATGACACTATTCATTTTGATCACCTCATATTTTTTATTGTTAAGTTTTACAAATTTACCAAATAAAGATAGTTCTTTTTCTATTTTTAGTACTTTTTGAAAAGAATTTTTGAGAAAAAGGAGCCCATAAAAAGCTCCCTCGGTTTTTAAAGGTACTTGCAATATTCAGAGCGAATACTATTCATTTCGTTGACAATATCGTCTACATCTAAAACCATTTCCATCATACTAACCTGGTCTTCATAAACAGATTCGTCAAACTCTTCCTTCAACTCTGGTTCGCAAACATGATATACCAGTGAGTCCAAGCTGGACCCCAGTCAATGGGCCGGCAAAGTAGGATCTCCTGCTGTAACGGTCTCAGCGCAGAGTCCTGACGCTCCCCTCAGCAAGACGCCTAAGTACAACAACCAGATTCTCTGGTCCGAACTTATCAGCAAAACTTTACTCTCTTTTGATTTTTCCAAGTCCGTGCGCCTGCGCTCGTTCAAACGAAGCACTCGGTGGAAGCAAATACTACTTCTCCGCCGGCGGTCTCTACACAAGCTCCGAATAGCAGGTCCTGGTACACCGTCACGGTCACCGATGATGATAACTTTTTACCCTTTTAAAATAGCCATCTTTTTCTCCTTTCTTTAAAGATATGATCGTAATGACTTTTCGTCAACATGCAAATGAAAAACGATTGCTTACTGGTTTAAAGCAACATACTTTTCAACCATCTTCTGGATGGACTCTTCTGTTGCATCATCCTTAACCAGCTCTTCCACCTTCTGTCCATCCTTATAGATAGCCATAACAGGGAAGTCCTAAAATCTTCTGGCCGATAGCCAATCTTCTAGCCTTTGTAGTATTCAGAGAAGTGAACTTTAACTTTCCCCTCATACTTGTCAGCCAAAGAATGTACGAATGGCATAAGTGCAGACAGGAACACATCCATCTCCGAAGAAATCTACAAATACATAGCCGGATGCCTTCAGCACTTCCTCTTCGAAGGTATTCTTATCAACCTCCTAACATCTTGTCCTCCTTATTTATGTTCGTTAATATATTTCTCTGCCTGGGTGGGTCGCAATAGCACCATCCGCGTGACAGAGTAACTCACTTGTCTAAGACTCTTTACACGTACATCTCCAACGGTGAAAACACCGGGAATATTGGTGTGCATATCTTCGTCTGTAGGGATATATCCTCTGTCATCCATTTCCAGATTGGTTTCCTGGAAAATCTCTGTAGTAGGAATTCTGCTCGATAAATCCGAAAATTCCGAACATTCCGTCCTCTTCACTAGCTTCCAATACCTGCTCTTCTCCGGTAACCACATTCTTTACCTTAATCTTCTGAAGAATATCATCTCCGGACAGCTCTTCTACTACGGTATCCCACATAATGTCGACTTCTCATTCTGGAAAGCTCTCTCCTGAATAGACTTTGCCGCTCTCAACTCATGTCTTCTGTGGATAAGAGTAACAGAGCTTGCAAACTTTGTCAAATACATAGCCTCTTCCACCGCAGAGTCTCCACCGCCTACTACAAATACGGGAAGATCCTCGAAGAAGTTGGCATCACAGGTTGCACAGTAGAAACGCCTTTTCCTAAGAATTCCTTCTCTCACTTACATCCGATTGGACGTGGATTAGCTCCTGTGGCAATAATCAGAGTCTTACCCTCGTAGGTCTCCTTGGTACCGATGAGTCTTTTAACATCTCCGTCCAATTCTGCAGCCTTGATGGTATCATGAGCTCTTTCACAGCCAAAACGCTCTGCCTGCTCAGTCATTCTCTTAATCGAGAAGGACCGGATTCACTTCACAATCTGTCCGGGATAGTTCTCGATAGAATCGGTAATGGCAATCTGTCCGCCATCCTGTCCCTTCTCCACAATCAAGGTGGAAAGTCTGGCTCTTCCTGCATAAAGACCTACATGACCAATCCTCCGGGGCCTGCTCCCAGAATAAGCACGTCATAAATCTTGGACATGGTTTTTCTCCTTTAGATATTAATAATGTATGATTATACAAAACAGACTACGTCTATCTTGTGTGTAGCCGATAGGAATGGTCTTTGTTGATGGTAACAAAAACAGCTTTTCTTTCTCAATAGCTTTCTCTCTTTTAGAGATAAAAATTCAAAGTATAATAAATAATTGTTATAGTGTTCGGTTTTATATTCCTTATAAAATTTTCTTCAAGGCAGGGTCTCTGCCCTGAAGAATGAAGTATTACGCAGTGTTTTTACAAAACACAAGCTTACTTGAAAATAGTCTGATCGGAAACTTCTGTGCAAAAGAGCCTTTAAGGGACTTCTCTACAATCTTTCTTCTCAGAGCCTTCTCCTCTTCCGGTTTCATAGCCGGATTTCCCAGTGGGTGAGGAATAGCGATTGCCGGAACAATACGGTTAGCACCTACTGTCATAGAGATGAGGTGTAACTGTACAAATGTGTGCTAGGAATTCCTGTTGCTTCGATACCTTTTTACCATTGTTGCACCGCAACGTGTACAGGTTCCTCACGTGCTGGTAAGAATGACCGCATCTACATGGTCCTTCTTAAGTTTTGCACCGATTTCCTCAGCAAACTTCTTAGCAGAAGCTACTGCAGTTCCGTTACCTACTGTGGTATAGAAGTAATCGTAAAGCTTTCCGATCTTTCCTTCCTTCTCTAAACTCTCTAAGAACGTCAACAGGTAATACTCTGTCAGCATCCTGATTTGCATAGCTAGGGGTCATATCCGCCGTGAGCAGTCTCATAGGTCTCTGCTGTTAAGTCATTTACGCCCTTTAAGCTGTACTCACCGTAACGAGTAGCATTGGAAGACTCGATATGGTCCGGATTGCCCTTTGGAACAATACCGCCGGAAGTTACTAAAGCGATGGTAGCCTTAGACATATCCTTGATAGCGGGCATTGGGGCCCACACGGTCGAAGGAAGGCATTGGATACTCTGTGGTAAATTCCTTACCGGAAATCTTAGCCAAAAAGCATCTCACCGCACGCTTTGATCCTCTCTTCTCCTCGAAGAAGTTTACACGGATTCCCTGTGGGATATATCCCTCTTCCTTGGAGGAACCGATCTTCTCTCCTCTGGCAAGCTTCAAGCCAAGAGGCGCCATCTTCTTCACAGCATCTCTCATACCTGCAGTGCTGTTCTTGGTAGAAACGATATAAATCTTGCTCTTTGCCTCGTCAGCTCCCGGGTTCTCAACATACATACCTGTAATAACAGGGATGTGAAGCTCTTCCTGAACTGCTGCAGCAATAGTAGCGCAGGCAAATCCATAACGGCCGGCATTGAATGCAGGACCTGCAATGAATAAATCCGGCTTAAGCTCAGCAACCTTCTTTAAAATCTCCGGCTTTACCTTATCGGTATTCTCACCGAAGTAGCTATCTCCGCAAACGATGGTTCCAACGATTTCAGCCTCATCACCGAAAGCCTGCTGGAAAGCAAGTCCCGGTCCCATAGCGCCCTCATGGTACTCCATAGGATAGTCTGCCTTATCCTCTCCACCGACCTGAGCGAAGAACTGGTTAATATATTGAACAACCTTTAATTTTTCCCATTTTCTTCTCCTTATCTTGCACTCAGCTTGTTAAAAGCCAACCTCAGAGTAGCACCGGTAATAACCTGAATTTCTACTTCAAGGAACCGTCAGCCTTCACTGTAGTATCACTAGCTCCCGCAATCTTGGTCATGTAATCCAGAGTTCCGATTACCTTATCCAACTTCGGAAGGGTGATAAGCTGGTTAGCATTTCCACCGGTAACTAAAGCATTGGCGCCACATCCGCATCTGCCAAGGACTGAGACTTTCCGTCTCTTCCTGCATACTCATCAGTGATGATTACAGTCTTGATTCCCTCAGCCTCAATCTTCTTACAGTTCATGATTAAGTCGGTATCCGGGTTTCCAGATCCTTCCTCAGTGATGATTACCGCATCTAAGTGAAGCATCTTGCAGAGCTTAGCGGTCTGGTTGGAGGAACGCTCTTTATCAGCAAGGTAAACGTTCTCGTTGGTAATGATATGAGCCACAAAGTTAATGGTCTTACCGTGCTCTTCGAAAAAGATCCTCTATAACAGGGTTGTTCTCGTGAACATAGCTTGGGTTCTTATCACAAGCGGATACGCAGTTTCCGGAAATGATAGCGCCGTCCATAGACTCTGTCGGATACAGAATGGTGGAAGAATCTTCTTTGCATCTACGCCGTAAACATAGGTGTCGTGCGGTAATCCCTGAGACTGAAGCATCTGAACATATCCAACTCTTGGAAGATCCGGAAAATGCCTTTGCGCCTTCCATAGATCCAAGGTCTCATGCCTTAGTCTCATCAGGAGTAAGCTCTTTAGCCTTCTCAGCAATAAATGCGGCGGTCTCAAGCCTGCCAAACGAACAGCCTGCTCGTAGTCATGGGACTCTGTTCCCTCTACCGGCTTGCATACACAGGTGAGGGTTTACAGTCTTGGAGAATGGAGTATATTCTGCTCCAAGTCCGCACATATCGATGACACCCTCCTGGAAACCAACGATAGGTCCTGCAGTAATTACTGCCATTCCCTTTAAGCAATAGGTCTTTCCGGATCCTACGGTATCCACAGGAGCAACCACTCCGGGGAATACGCCGCCCTTTCCTTCTACCTTTACTCTTGGCTCAATCACATCCTTAACCGGTGTGATACGAACGGATTCACCAGGTTTTGCCACATCAAATTCCACTTCTTTAATCTTCTCTTCTGACAGAAAAACTTCGCTCAGTTCTTTCTTGGATACATAGAGAACGTGGTCTTTGATTTCTGTTTTCTCGGCAAACTGGATGTCATTAATGAAAATCTTACCTAATTCCAGCTTCACTTTCATTTTCCTCCTTTTAAGTATGATTCATAAAAAGCGCCAAGCACAATGCCTAACTGCTCCTTTATGTCCTTAATGTAACACTAAAGACTCTAACCCGCTGTCCAACAGGGTCCAGTCCAAGGTCTGGAAATCCTTCGTACCTTTTTCCTCGTGAATTCGTTCTTTTTCTTCGAACTTCTCACAGGTATTCAAGGCATACTCGATCAAATCCAGGACTTCATATCAAATCCTTCTTCCGGTGTCTTGTCCAGAAGTACGGATTCGTAGGGAGTTTCATTGGGTTTAATGGAGCCATCTAAAGGATGAGTCAGAATCTTTTCCTCCCATATGTACCATATCCGTACCGCCTTAAGGGTATCCATGAAAGAAATCTCCTTGTAGTCAATCTCTATCTTCACGCTTGGATATTTCTTCGGTACATTTTCTTTCACCAGAGGGTTATTGGTAACAATCACTAAGGTTCTCATTACACTTCTCCTTTCTAAAATACAAAACAGGGGAACGAGAAATTTCTCGCATCCCCTGTTTCATTAGATTCAGAGTCCCCAACATATTCATCCTTTTTACCCTGAAAGATTCATTGTTTTTCAACAACTTGCCTCTTCGGTGGCTTTCGCGCTCTCTGAACATGCCTTATTTATGGTGCTTGTCAGCATTTTAACAACGCTTGTAGAGTTTTTCAACAAAATCATCTTATATATTGTTTTTATTCTATAAGTATTTTTCTACGAAATGTTTTTTTATATTATCAAAATTTTTATATTGATGAATTCGTATTGCAAAATATTGATTTGGCACGTTTTATCAAAACATCTATAAAATTACCTTTTTTTATCCATAGTAAGTTTCTATAAGTCCAAAGCTTTATGGAATTGTCCAATTTCACAAAAGAAGATCTCCAAGGTATAATCAAATTACCCTAGACGAAAGTCTGAAATAGCCATAACAAATACGAAAGAAAAAAAAGTCTCGCTGGACAGCACTTTTTTTCTTTATACTACTATTTAAGGAATAGAATTAGAAAAAGGATTATTCATCCCTATATTTCTTTTATTTTTCACGTGCTCTTTCACTACACGGAATAGAGCAAGCAGAGCCAATACATTCGGAATAACCATCAGACCGTTAAAGAAGTCCGCCATATCCCAAAACCAATTCTACCTTTAATGTTGTTCCTACAATATACAAGCTACAACAATCAGGGTAAAAGAGTTACCGCCTTCTTTCCGAAGAGATACTGTACGTTTACCGCTCCGAAGAAATGCCATCCCAAAACAGTGGAGAAAGCAAAGAAGAACAGACAAATGGCTACAAAAGAAATGTCCAAAAATTGCCGAAGCCCGCTACAAAAGGCTCTCTGGGTTAAAAGCAATACCGGTATACAGAGGCTTCTGGGTTGCAGGATCCAACTGTCCATAGATACCGCTGGTTAAAATAACGAATACCGTAAAATTCAAAACAACAAAAGGTATCAATAAATACGGAAACCATTGCGCAAAAGCCCCTGATCATCCGGGCACTTCGCCTTTGCTCTGGCATGAGCGTGAGGATGGAACCCATTCCAGCTTCGTTAGAGAAGAGTCCTCTTGCAACACCGAAACGAATAGCTTGACGAATGGTGATACCAAGTGCCGCACCGGTTACTGCCTGAGGATTAAAAGCACCGATAAAGATAGATGCCAATGCTCCCGGTAAAGCGGTGATATGCATAGGATAAAGACTACCGCACCCAGAATATATACGCCTGCCATAATCGGAACAATTTTCTCCAGTACAGCTGCCAATCTCTTGGTTCCGCCAAGGAAGATGAAGGCTGCAATCAGCTACAACAAAGACACCGATAGCTATAGGAGGAATTTCAAAGTTCATAATATGGAAGACTTCCTGGAACGCTGCACCGATAGAGTTGGACTGCACCATATTTCCCATAAAGCCCTAAAGCCAAGATGATGAATACCGCAAAGAGTCCGGCCAAAACCTTACCCAGTGTACCGGAAAATGCACATAATGTAATATACAGGACCTCCGGTTATATCGCCATCCTTCTCTTCTTTATACACCTGAGCCAATACGGCCTCGCCATAGATGGTTGCCATTCCAAAAATGCGGAAACCCACATCCAAAAATTGCACCCGGGCCTCCACTGACAATCGCTGTTGCGGCACCTGCCAGATTACCGGTTCCTACCTGGGCCGCAATCGCAGTCAGCAATGGCCTGGAAGGGTGACATCTCTCCTTTTTCATGCTTCTCACCCTTTAAGGAAAAGTGTCCGAAAACTAACTTAAATCCTTCTCCAAGGCGTCTTAGCTGAATAAAACGCAGGCGAATCGTGTAATAGATTCCGGTTCCACACAGCAAGAAGATCAGCAGAAAGCTCCAAAGGAACGTATTTCCTTTTCCAATAAAATCCTGTAAAAACATTCATGGCTTTTTCTCCTTTTTCATTAAAGAAAAAAATGTTTGATTGTGAATATTTTATCCAGAATTTTTCTCATATCAATTTTTTTCCGACTTTATATAGTAAAATTCTATATACATAGTCCATTTTGCTGAATTTTTTTCTTGCTATTTTTGTATAGTTTTTAAAAGCTTTCCAAAAATTTAAACAACTATCTTCCATGTAGTTTAGCAAGAACAAAATAGCTCATAAAGAATCAAAATCGTTTTGCACTACATTATTTTCATTCGTTACAGCTCTAATTCGTCTTATTACGCTAAAAATCTTTTTCCTTTATAAATTGTAAAAGCACTTCTCCCAGAATAATCTGCCCTTCAGGAAGAAGATGTACCCGGTCCGGAAAGCGGGGAAGGGCTAAAGCAAAGGGCTAAAGCACAGAATTCCTTTTTCCTTGCAAAATGCCTTTAGGGAAGCATCCCATTTTCCATCCAAGGTAGAAAAGGCTTCATAAGAACGATCTCCCGGAAAGGACAGAGAGGGAGGCGCAATATAAAGGATATGTTCCTTCGGGAAGGAATTCCGTAGCGAGGACAGTCCTCAAAAATTCCGCCAACCTTTTTAATGACTCTTTCTCCGTCAGGTCTTCCAAAGCTTAAGTAATCGTTGATTCCCAGAAAAGAATCATTCTATCCTCAGGCTTAAAGTCTTTACAAGCCTTTTGCAGATCCTCCCACTCAAAGGGAAGCTCCGGAATGCATCTCCCCACCTTTGCTTCTACCAGAAGGGAATAGTCAGGAAATGCCTGTTCCAAGGAATAATAATACCGTTCTTCCAAGGGCAAACGCAGGTCCTGATGCTTTTCATTGGGAAGATAGCCGTAGCTGATAGAATCTCCGTAAATCAGTAGTTTTTTCACCTTGCACTCCCCTCTTATTTTGCAGCGGGCCCGGCCACACGCTCCGATTCTCCGGAAACCTTTTTCGTGATTTTTTCCCGATCAAAATACTGAATCATGGCTTTTGCACATTTTCTACTGGTAGAAAATGCATCCTTAAGGGTGGCAATGCCCAGGACTTCTTCCTTTTGAAAATATTCCAATACCCAGGCCTTAACCTTCTCCAAATCCTGTGCAAGAATCAAAAGCTCAGGATCCTCTCCCACCTTAACCACTCTTCCTTCCACTACGGTATTTTGTAAAATATCCTGAAAATCTTCTTCCTTGGCCTTTCCTCTTTCCAGCTCTTCCAATTTCAAGAGCTGATAGCCGGCATTTTCCAGAGTCGTTAAAATAGATTTTTCTATTCCTTGATAATTTGCGTCTTTAAAATCCTCTTGGGAGGAGAGATAGAGCAGATCCCCTTAGTTTGCGAGCTCGGGAAGGAGAGACAACAGGGCATCAAAGACCTTGGCATTGCCCTTTTTCCATAACTTTTCCCGTAATTCCGCCTTTGCCATACCGATGCGATAGGGATGGGCTTTTCGGAATTTTTCCAACTCTTCCTTACATTTACTCTCCCAATAAAATTTATTGTCTCCATGAAGATAAACTGTTCCCTGCTGCAAAGGAAGCTCACAAAGCTTTCCGTTACCCCGTAGTTCCTCCACAAGGGGAAGCAATTCCTCATTTTCCAAAGAAAGGTCTTTTTCCCGCCTCCTTTAGGCCGGCACCAAATTTTGCCTCCAGGAAATAACTTTCCAAAGTCTCCTCTAAAGAGCCCTCTTCCTTTCGTCTTAAGGCATCAATTTCCTCTTCCGGAAACGTTTTTTCTTCTTGGCATTGGCCTCCAGAACAGTTCCTCCGCCAATGGTTTCCACAGGGCTGTAAAACCGAAGAAGGAAGGATCTCCTTTGGCAAAAACCATTTCCTGCTCTAAAAAGAATCTGACAATATCCCTCTTCCCCTGCCTTAAGCTCCTCTTTGTCCAGAAGAATAATACGACAAAAGCAATTCTATGGTACCGGTCAGAAAATGCAGTCTCTCTCTGTTTTTAACGGTTCTCTGGGAGGAGGGAAGAATGCGTACCTTGGCATCCAAAAGCTTGGTATTTTCAAAGCTGTTTTCCCGAGCCAGTACAGCGCCCTTCTTGATATCGCCCTTCTTTAATCCTGTAAGGTTCAAAGGCCACTCTCTGTCCTGCCACCGCCTGCTCTGCATCCTGTTCATGAACCTGGATATTTTCGGATGCGCACCGGAAGACGCTTGGGATAAATCTCCACCCCATCCCCCTTTGTCAAAGTTCCGGAAATCAAGGTACCGGTAATAATGGTTCCCAGGCCCTGCAGGCTGAAGATCCTGTCAATGGGGAGTCTGGGTAGACCACTGGGGCTTTTTTTCCGGAAGAGTTTTCACCATTTCCAAAAATAGCATCCTTGCAGCCCATCGATTCCCGCTCCGGTTTTCGTGGATACCTCCACAATCTTAGCCTTCTCCAGCATGGTTCCCCGGAATTCCTCCCGAATATCCTCTTTTACCATGGAAATCCAGTCCTCATCCACCAAATCACATTTGGTCAGTACCATAATGCAATTCTCAATGCCAAGCAGAGAAAGGATGTCCAAATGCTCTCTGGTCTGGGGCATGATTCCCTCATCCGCCGCCACCACCAGGAGCACCATATCCATACCGCAAACTCCGGAAACCATCTGCTGAATAAATTTCTCATGTCCCGGTACATCGATGACACCGCAGCGGGTGCCGTCCTTTAGAATCAAACCAGGTAAAGCCCAGCTCGATGGTAATTCCCCGATCCTGTTCTTCCTTTAAGCGATCCGTCTCTCTTCCGGTTAAAGCACGAATAAGAGAAGTTTTGCCATGGTCAATGTGTCCGGCAGTTCCGATAATGATATGTTTCATGAAGTCCTCCAAAACAAGTATTTACAGGCTCCCCTTCTTTTTGGCATAAAGGATGACCTGAGCGATGATACTGATCACAAAACAAAAGCAAAGAAAGCATCTGACTAACCGCAATGCCGGTTCCAAAGAACATCAGGGAATCCGCCCGAAGTCCCTTCAATAAAGAAGCGTCCAAAGCCGTAAAGCATTAAGTAAAAGAGAAAAATCTGTCCGTCGTAGTTCTTTCTTTTCGAGTAGTTATAAAGAAAGACAAAAACACTGAAATTCCACATACTCTCATAGAAAAACGTGGGATGCACCTGAATATAGGATACACCGGAAATATACTGCAAATTCGAGAGCACATCGCTATTCAGCATCCCCGGATTCACGATACTTTCCTTAATCCGCATGGCAAGCAGGGAATTCGTATATCCCCCAAAGGCCTCCGCATTGAAGAAATTGCCCCAACGACCGATGGCCTGTCCCCAAAAATCAATCAATAGCACCGGAATCCGCCATCGGCAGAAAGTTCAGCTTTCTCTTCTTACAAAAGCCTATACAGGTGGCAATGGCCGCCAATACGCCGCCGTAAATCGCCAATCCTCCCTGACGAATATTGGGAATCTCCAACAAATGCTTGGAATAATATTCCCACTCGAAAATCACATAGTAGAGCCTGGCGCCGATGACTCCCAGAACAATCACAATCAAGGCAAAGTCCTGAATATCATCCACCTTGTGGCCATGCTTGGCATAATCCCTTGATGCCACCGACATGCCCAGAAGCATTCCGATTCCGATAATGATGCCATGAAAGCTATAGAAAAACCAAAAAAACCGAGATACTGTTCTGTAATTTTTTTCAATGCCGATTCCCAGATGGGGAAAATATAAATCATAGTTTTTCCATTCTCTGTCCTTCCCTTTTTATGATATGTGCCCCTATCTTCCGACACTTTAAGTCTCAAATATAGCGACTCAGAAGCTCATCGCTATCCCCGCAATCCCTTCACTATCCCTTGCCTTTCTTGAACGGCAAAACCTAAGCCTCCAAAAGCTTTAAGAACTCTTCCTCCGTTATAATCGGAATACCCAGCTCCTTGGCCTTCTTGTTCTTACTGCTTCCGGAAGTACTGTCATTGTTGATTAAGTAGTCCGTGTTTTTGAGACACGGAAGAGCTACTCTGACCCCCGGCCTTTCGGATTTCCTCCTCTAAAGCCTTTCGATTGGGAAAATGATGAACCGCTCCGGTAATCACGAAATGCTTTCCGCTAATTCCGCTTTTTTCCTCTTTCTCTTCCTTTTCCAAATGCAAAATAGAGAGAAGTTCCAAAACTATGCGCCTGTTTTTCTTCCTTTTTGAAAATACTCTGCAATACTATCTGCCAAGACCTGCCCAATGCCCTTCACCTGAAGGATTTCTTCTTTGTAGCGTCCATCAGCTTGTATGGATCCTGAGAAAAGGCCTCTGCCAACATTCTACCGTTGCTAACACCGATTCCCTCTATTCCCAGACCATAAAGAAGTCTACCCAGATTGGAAGTTTTAGCCTTTTCGATATTTTCCTGAATTTTCTCAAAGGACTTTAGGCCAAAGCCCTCCATACCGATAATTTCTTCCCTATACTTTTCCAAGGAAAAGAGATCCGGAAACTCCTGGATAAAACCTCTGCCCAGCCATTTTTCCAAGGTCATCTCGGAAAGTCCCTCGATATTCAGTGCATCTCGACTGACAAATAGAGCAAACTGCTTAATCCGCTTTGCCGGACAATGGGGGTTTGTGCAATAGAGCATCTTGGTTTCTTTGTCCTTAACAATCTTGGTTTCTCCCTGACAGGCGGGACAATGCTTGGGAATCTCCAAATTCCCTGACTTTTGTTTTTTATTTTTCCCCAATCTGGGGAATAATCATATTTGCCTTATAAACCGTGATTTCATCTCCGATACCAAGAGCCAAATCCTCGCAATAGGTGATATTGTGAAGACTGGCTCTGCTGACCACTGTGCCCTCCAGCTCCACCGGCGTAAAAATCGCCACAGGGTTAATTAAGCCTGTTCTGCTGGGAGACCATTCCCACGGAAAGAAGCTTTTGTAGTCTCCTCCTCATCCTGCCACTTAAAAGGCAATGGCATTCCGGGGGAATTTCGTGGTTCTTCCCAAACTTTCTCCATAGGCGATATCGTTATATAAAGCACCAATCCATCGGAGGGGAAGTCATTTTTCGGCATCAGCTTGGAAAACTCCGCCACTGCCTCTTGGATATTTTCAGCGTTCACCATTTTTCTATGTACCACGGAAAATCCCTGCTTTTTCCAGAAAGCGGAACTCTTCCTCATGTTGGTTATGAAAATCGGAGCTTTTTCCCTCTTCCTCCGCAAGCACCAGGCTAAACAACAGAAATCTGCACCCTTCTTTCCTTCGTCACCTTCGGATCCAGCTGACGAACGGAACCGGAGCAAAAAGATTTCTGGGGTTTTTGTATTTTGGCTCCCTCTTCCGAAGCTCTTCATTGATTCTTTCAAAATCGGAATAGGAAATAAAAGGCCTCTCCACGCACCACAAGATGCCCCTATAAAAGGAATCTGTAATGGCAAATTTTGGAAGGTCTTGGCGTTTTTCCGTAACCAATTCTCCTATGATACCGTTTCCTCTGGTCACCGCCTTTAAAAAGCTTTCCCTCCTGATAATGCAAAACGATGGTTAATCCGTCCAATTTCCAGGAAAGAATTCCTCCTGCCCCTGCAAAAAGCTTTTGCAAATCCTCTACAGACTTGGTTTTTATCCAACGAAAGCATCAGTGTTTCATGGGCTTCCTTGGGTAGAGCGGTAGCTACTGCATAGCCTACATTTTGGCTGGGGCTTCCGGAAAGTACCACGCCGCCTCCTTTTTCCAGACTCAGCAAAGTATCATAGGCCTTGTCGTACTCTAAGTTGGAGACACTCTCTTCCCTCCTGATAGTAGGCCTTAGCCGCCTCATTTAAAAAGGAAATCAACTCCTTCATTCGGGCAATACTATCCCTGCTTATCGGCTTCTTGCAATCCACTATTTTTCTTCTATTTTGCTATTTTCTTGGCTCCCCTATACTTATCCTCTTACTTCCTAAGCTATCATTCTTGCGCTTCGGACTATCCCTCAAAAAGCTCTAACTCTTCTCTTTTGATCTCGAAATATTCTCCGGGTCTCATTTTTCCCAGTTCTATATTCATCACCCGAATCCGCTTTTAAGCGAGTCACTTCATAGCTAAGGGCTTCGCACATTCTACGAATCTGGCGATTTAAGCCTTCCGTTAAGACAATGTGAAACTGCCTCCGCTGAATCTCCTTGGGCGACTTCGGGTCCTGCCAAAGCACTGCCCGTCTGGTAGTTCTCTCCAGCTCCGGAAGGTAAACACCTGAGGACATTTCCTGTAAAAATTCCTTGGTCACCGGCTTGTCCACCGAAACAATATATTCTTTTTCCTTATAGCCGCTGGCTTTATTGATTTGATTTACCAAATCTCCTGATTGGTCAAAAAGCAACAAGCCTTCAGAGTCCTTATCCAGACGACCGATTAGGGTAGATTCTTTCTTTATAACCGATGGCCTCGATGACATTTTTCCCTCTATCCTTCTCTCCTGTGGTACAAATAATGCCTCTTGGCTTATAATATTTCAGCAGTACAGGCTTGGGTTTTTCCTTCTTATGCCCTTTTCCGGAAATAAGCTTCCCATCTAAGAGAATCTCCTCTTTTCCCAGAATTTCCATGCCAAGGCTGGCTTTCTCTCCGTTTACCAAAAGCTTGCCTTCGGAAATATAACAGTCCGCCTCTCTTCTGAACAAATTCCCATGGCACTGAGCCATTTATTGATACGCATCCTTCCCCCTTATTCCTAATGAATAAACATGGCATCCCCAAAACTGAAGAAACGATACTTTTCCTTAACCGCCTCTTCATAGGCATGCAAGATTTTCTCCCTGCTGGACAATGCGGAAACCAGCATAAGAAGGGTGGACTCCGGCAAATGGAAGTTGGTAATCAAGGCATCCATCACCTTAAAAGAAAATCCCGGATAAATGAAAATGTCAGTCCAGCCGGACTTGGCTTCTATTTTTTTCCGCTTTCTCTTGCGGCGGACTCCAGTGCTCTGCAGGAAGTCGTTCCGGTACAGATGACTCTCCCCTCTTTTCTTACTGGCTTCTATCTTCTCCGCCACCTCTTGGGAAACGGAATAATATCGGAATGCATGTGATGCTTCTCCACTTCCTCCATTTTCACTGGCCGGAAGGTACCAGGTCCCCATGAAGGGTGATGCGAAGAATCTCAACCCCTTAGCCTCACACTGCTCCAGTAATTCTTTTGTCCAATGCAGTCCCGCTGTAGAGCCGCTGCAGAGCCCCTCTTCTTTAGCATAGACGGTATTATAACGGGTTCTATCCTCTAATTTATGGGTAATATAAGGGGAAGAGGCATCTCTCCCAGTTGGTCCAATACCTCTTCAAAAATTCCGCTGAATTCAAAGCGAATCAGCCGGTTTCCTCCTCTAAAATATCTACTATCTCCGCTTTCAGTCTTCCATCCCCAAAAGGAAATCCTTGCGCTGGGCTTTTAGCTTCTTTCCGGGCTTTACCAGACACTCCCAGTGCTCCTTATCTTTCCGATGCAAATAAAAGCACCTCAACCTGTGCTCCGGTATCTTCCTTCACACCGTATAATCCCTTGCCGGAATTACCTTGGTTTCATTTAAAACCAGACAGTCTCCCGGATGCAAATAGTCCAGGATATCATAAAAATGCTTATGCTCGATTTCTCCCTGTTTCCTTTATTTAAAAGCATAAGTCAGGGAGGAGGAGCATGATTTAGCAGGGGGTCCTGCGCAATCAATTCCTCCGGTAAATCATAATAAAAGTCCTTGGTATTCATGGAATTCCCTTCTGTAACTCTATCTCCCTATCCGTTACCGGATGATAATACTTTATGTACTATTTCTTTGGATAAAGACTATATCTGCCAGGTCATCTATCCGTTACCGGCAGTCGTACTTTCTGTAGCTCCTTCTGAGCTTGTCGTAGCTGTTGTTTCTGTACCAGCATCTGCTAAAGTGTCTCCACCGGCATTTTTCCGCCGATACAGGGTTTTCGAAGCTGAAGACTTGCTTCCCACCAGGAGACAGGGAAACACTGCCATCGGATTCTGTAACTGCACCATGCCCATCATCATTTACCTCTAAAAGAGATACCTCGGAATCAATGGAGGCCTGATCCTGGGTATAGATTCTTCCGGTCTGAAGGCATCATAAAGAACAGCCAGTCGAGAATCTGAAGACAGAGCCTCTAAAAGCTGAGAATCCACCGCGTTGATTAAATCCTGCACATTGGCATGGGTGGCAATATAGGCATGGATAAATTTTGTTTGCTCCGGAGTTTTATTTTCCACCAACTCAAAGGAATTCTGGTCATTTACCCGCATATAGCAGTACATCAAAGCCGGTGCCGGAGTTTTCGCCCTTCGGAAATGTACCTGATACTGCAAGAAAATAAGCTTTTTCATTCTCTCCTATACCCGGAACCGCGTAGGTTTTTATATTGTCATAGGCTTCAATGTATCCAGCTTGGGTTTTCCAGTCGCTTTTGTAACCTTTCTCTTTGCTCCTTGCTTTGATTTTCCACACCGCTAAGGCGATAAAGCGTATCCACATCCGCAGCAAGCTTTGCTTGAAAATACTCCTGGAAAAATTTTACCAACACATCATCATTGTATTCCGCTAAAGTCTGATCTGTATCCTCTTCCACATCTGAAGAACTGACAATGGTAGAAGTGCTGGTCTTCGGCTTTGCTTTCTCCTGATAGGGTGATGCGCCGAAGCCAAAAGCTTCCAATATTTTTAATCAGAACAATCAAAACCAAGACAATAATCGGTATCAGAAAAAGGATTGCTCATGGAAATCCCTTCTCTTTTCTGAATCTTATGCAGTTTTCTCTGTCGTTGATTTCTTTTCTTTAAAATAATCTTTTCTCGACTTTTTTTCGACAACATTTTCTTTACATCATCTAAAGTATCAAGATTTTTTCCCATATTTTTTGTCCTATCTTTGTTCAGTTTAACTTTTCTATCATAACGCACTTTAGGGTAAAAATACAGCAGCGTGTTCCTTTACGAAACACGCTTTTTCTTAAAGATTCGTTTAGGATTCTTTCTAATTACTCAAGAATCTTAACAACTCTTCCGGATCCTACAGTTCTTCCACCCTCACGGATAGCGAAACAAGTCCCTCTTCCATAGCGATTGGGTGAATAAGATCTACTTCCATCTCAGTGTTATCACCGGGCATAACCATCTCTACGCCGTCTGGCGAGCATGCAGATACCGGTTACGTCAGTTGTTCTGAAATAGAACTGTGGACGGTAGTTGGTGAAGAAAGGAGTATGACGTCCACCTTCATCCTTTGTTAATACGTAAACCTGAGCGGTAAACTTCTTGTGGCACTTTACAGAACCCGGCTTACAAATAACCTGTCCTCTTTCGATCTGGTCACGGTTGATACCACGAAGAAGAGACCAACGTTATCTCCTGCCATAGCCTCATCAAGTCGCTTACGGAACATCTCGATACCGGTGATAACGGACTTCGAGTCTCCTCGTTGATTCCAACGATTTCAACTTCATCAGATACGTGAAGAACTCCACGCTCTACTCTACCGGTAGCAACAGTTCCACGTCCTGTGATGGTGAAGATATCCTCAACAGGCATAAGGAAAGGCTTATCAGTCTCACGAGCCGGCTCCGGGATATAGCTATCTCACAGCATCCATAAGTTCCATGATCTTATCGCCCCACTCGGACTTAGATCTTCAAGAGCCTTTAATGCGGAACCCTTGATTACAGGGATGTCATCTCCAGGGAACTCATACTCGGAAAGAAGCTCTAACTTCCATCTCTACAAGCTCAAGAAGCTCTGGATCGTCAACCATGTCACACTTGTTCAGGGAATACAACGATAGCAGGAACACCTACCTGACGTGCAAGAAGGATGTGCTCTCTTGTCTGTGCCATAACACCGTCAGTAGCAGCTACTACGAGGATAGCTCCATCCATCTGAGCAGCACCGGTGATCATGTTCTTAACATAGTCAGCGTGTCCCGGGCAGTCAACGTGAGCATAGTGTCTCTTCTCTGTCTCGTACTCAACGTGAGAGGTGTTGATGGTGATTCCCTTTCTCTCTCTTCCGGAGCCTTATCGATGTTAGCGAAGTCTGTTGCTGTGTTACCAGCTACACGGTCTGCTAAAACCTTGGTAATAGCGACTGTAAGAGTTGTCTTACCGTGGTCTACGTGTCCGATAGTTCCGATGTTACAGTGTGGTTTGGTTCGCTCAAAATGCGCCTTTGCCATTTCAATACCCTCCTAATAAATGTAATACAACGAAAATCATGCCAAGCACCAACGCATGCATAGCATGCGAATTGCAGTACATCCCAAGTTCGTCCGAAAAAGAACCCAGTGACCATGATTTTATCATTAGTTTTCCTTGAAAGCAAGCCTTTTTCTGTAGTCTAAAGGGCTACAGAAAAGGCCCTATTAAATCTTCTTTTTCTATCCCATAGTTAAGTTTTTTCTATGGAATAAATATGTTCTTTTTCCTACGTAGTTCTATTACTTCTTTACGTTGGAAAGAACCTTTTCCTGAACGTTCTTAGGACACTTCTCATATTTCTCGAAGAACATGGAGTAGTTTGCTCTACCCTGTGTCTTGGAACGAAGGTCTGTTGCATATCCGAACATCTCTGCCAGTGGAACGTAGGCATTAACCTGCTTTCCGGAAGGGATGTCTTCCATGCTCTCGATTCTACCACGACGAGAGTTTACGTCTCCGATTACGTTACCCATATACTCTTCCGGTGTAGTAATCTCCACCTTCATGATAGGCTCTAAAAGGATTGGATCTGCCTTCTGCATAGCGTTCTTGAAGGCAATGGATCCTGCAAACTCGAAGGCACGCTCGTTAGAGTCAACCTCGTGGTAAGATCCGTCGTAAACATTTGCATTAACACCCAGTACAGGGAATCCTGCAAGAATACCGGAATTAGCAGCTTCACGAATACCCTTCTCGATTGCAGGGATGTATTCCTTAGGAATAGATCCACCCACAACGGTAGACTGGAACTTGAAGAGCTCTTCTCCGTTTGGATCCATAGGCTCGAACTTAACCTTACAGTGTCCGTACATACCGGAACCACCGGACTGGTGAATGTACTTTCCTTCCACATCAACAGGCTTTGTGAAAGTCTCTTTGTAAGCAACCTCAGGGAGCACCAACGTTTGCCTCTACCTTAAACTCACGAAGGAGACGGTCTACGATAATCTCAAGGTGCAACTCTCCCATTCCGGAGATGATGGTCTGTCCTGTTTCCTCGTTGGTTCTAACACGGAAGGTAGGATCTTCTTCGGCAAGCTTTTGCCAAAGCCTCACCCATCTTACCCTGAGAAGCCTTTAGTCTTAGGCTCGATAGCTCACAGAGATAACAGGCTCCGGGAATTCCATGGACTCGAGGATGATGGGGTGTCTGCTCATCACAGATGGTATCTCCTGTGGAAGTAAGCTTAAATCCTACTGCGCAGCTGATATCTCCGGAGAATACCTCATCCAACTCGTTTCTCTTGTTTGCGTGCATCTGCGCAAACGTCCAACTCTTTCCTTCTTTTCCTTTGTGGAGTTCAGAACATAAGAACCGGTCTTTTAATGTTCCGGAATACACACGGAAATATGCCAACTTACCAACGAAGGGTCAATCATAATCTTGAAAGCCAGAGCAGCTGAAAGGTGCACTGTCGGAAGAAGGTCTGCTGTCAGGCTCTCCATCCATATCGGTTCCCTGAATATCGGGAACGTCTGTCAGTGCAGGTAAGAAATCAATAACCGCATCCAAAAAGCTTCTGTACACCCTTGTTACGGTAAGCAGTACCACAAAGACAAAGGAATAGCCTGTCCTGCAATGGTACCCTTACGAAGGGTCCTTTAATTCCTGCTCGCTTGGAATTTCTCCCTCAAGGTATTTCTCCATAAGGTCATCATCCAACTCGAAATCTGCTCTACTAACTTCTACGATATTCCTCAGCCAAGTCCTTGAACTCTTCAGGAACATCTGTGATCTCGATATCTTCACCCTTGTCATCCTTGTAGAAGTAAGCTCTCATCTCGAAGAGATCGATTACTCCTTTAAAGGTGTCTTCTCTTCCCATCGGAACCTGGGTAATGATACAGTTCTTACCCAAACGATCTACGATAGTCTGAACAGAGTGGAAGAAATCCGCTCCCACAACGTCCATCTTGTTGATGAACGCCATACGAGGTACATTGTAGGTATCTGCCTGACGCCATACGTTCTCAGACTGAGGCTCTACACCGCTCTTTGCGTCAAATACACCTACTGCGCCGTCCAAAACACGAAGAGAACGCTCAACCTCTACGGTAAAGTCTACGTGTCCTGGGTGTCAATAAGGTTGATTCTATATTCCGGTGCCCCTTTAATCTTCTTGTGCTCCTTTTCAGGAATCCAGTGGCAAGTGGTTGCGCGGAAGTAATGGTGATACTCTCTCCTGCTCCTGCTCCATCCAGTCCATGGTAGCACTACCTTCGTGGGTTTCTCCAATCTTGTGGTTTTACACCGGTGTAATAGAGGATACGCTCGGAAAGTGTTGTTTTACCGGCGTCAATATGCGCCATGATACCAATATTTCTTGTGTGCTCAAGGGAATACTGTCTTTCAGCCAATGTCTTTCCTCCTATTAGAATCTGTAATGAGCAAATGCCTTATTGGCCTCAGCCATTCTATGCATCTCCTCTTTACGCTTTACTGCAGCACCTGTGTTGTTGGTGCATCCATAATTTCATTTGCTAATCTTTCTGCCTGAGTCTTCTCAGAACGCTTTCTGGAAAACTCTGTAAGCCATCTTAATGCCAAAGTCTGGCGTCTCTCAGGCTTTACTTCCATTGGTACCTGGTATGTGGCACCACTCAACTCTCTTTGCCTTTACCTCGAGTACAGGCATGATGTTGTTCATTGCTTCTTCAAAAACTTCTACAGCATCCTTCTCTGCCTTAGCGGCAACCTTCTCGAATGCTCCATAAACGATCTTCTGTGCAACACCCTTCTTACCATCTAACATGATGGAGTTTATAGCTTTAGTTACAATCTTGGAATTGTAAATTGGGTCTGCTAGTACATCTCTGTGTAGCGTATGTCCTTTACGTGGCACGTTACTTCCCTCCTAAATACTGGATTTAGATCAACGGTACTCTCTTAGGAAAATGTTTTTTCCCATCTTCTTTTGAGTTCATGCGGAAATGGACACAGGCTTATCTATCTTTGTGACCAAATTTTTTCCGTCATAACCATGTCTAAATGAAACTACGATTTCGGCTTAAGCCTTCTTTGCCTTAGGTCTCTTTGCGCCGTACTTGGAACGAGCCTGCATACGATTTGCAACGCCTGCAGTATCCAAAGTACCACGAATGATGTGATAACGTGTACCGGGAAGATCCTTAACACGGCCACCACGAATCATAACAACAGAGTGCTCCTGAAGGTTGTGTCCTTCTCCGGGAATGTAGGATGTTACTTCGATTCCGTTGGAAAGACGTACTCTGGCGATCTTACGAAGAGCAGAGTTCGGCTTCTTCGGTGTTGCAGTCTTTACGGCTGTACAAACACCTCTCTTTTGTGGAGCGCTGTTCGTAGTTGCTCTCTTCTGTAAAGAGTTGAACCCTTTCTGAAGAGCAGGGGCAGTGGACTTTTTTCTTACTGGTCTCTCTACCCTTTCTAACGAGCTGGTTAAATGTTGGCATTTTGGTCTCCTTTCATAATAGTTTTGCTCCCTTTATGTGACCACCTTGCGAAAGGCATGCATAAAGAAAGGCGCGAGAAAACTCACGCTCAACAAATATAAGCTTGGGATAAAGAAAAAGTCAAGAAAAATCACGGCTTTTTTCAAGGGAAAAATCCCAGTTCCATATATAGCAAACCTGATATCTCTTTCCCTTCCGTTTTCTCCTCCTCTTTCTCCTTCGCTTCCCGCTTCCTTGTTCTCCTATTTTTTGTATCCTATCTCCCCCTTTCACATCTTCCCTAACCCTTTTTATATTTTGTTGCTTTTGTATATTATTTTACTTCTATCTTCTTGCATATTTCATAAATTCGGTTTCTTATCTTTTGGACATTGTATACTTCTTATAATTATTCCAAATATTATCAATTAATTATTTTAAATATCATTGATATTGACTAGCCTTTTTCACTATGCTAAGGTAATCTCGTTTCTTATTGGTTAGAAATGACTAACTCCATTATCGCATATATGGACTTTTGGAAGATTGTGGTTAGTCAAACATTTCAGACAATCATTTTCTTTATTTCTAACTATATCATCACACGCACTATCTCTTGTAGAGGTAGAAAGGAGTTCCTTATGAAAAGGAAAGCATTTTCATGCGCTGTCCTTTCCATAGCCACAGCAATGTTGCTTCCCGGTATCAGCTTTGCCAAGCCGGCAAGCACCGCCGGACAATGGTTTAACCGTTCCGGAAAATGGTATTATGGAAAAGACGAAGAAAACTTACGAAAGGAATGGATTGTCTCCGATGGTGACTGGTTTTATCTCCAAAAGGATTCGGGAGAGCTTCAGTCCGGTTGGTTAAGCTTAGACGGGAAGAAATATTTCCTCAATACTTTTGCACAATGGACAATTCGGAAAATTACTCACCGGCTGGCAATGGATTGACGGTTACTGCTATTTCTTTGAGGCGAGGATCCGAAAACTCTGGGAGAGTTAAAAGTATCCGGCTTAACCAAGGATGGATACACGGTAGACGAAAACGGACGCTACCTTTCCAATGGCAAAGTAGTGTATGAAGCCGGAAAAGGACTTCCCGGCACGGAAAGCGGTCAAAGCGTTGCCGGTGTCAGCAGAACACTCCCCTCCGTTTCTAGCGATTCCTCTTATAGAAGCCGTTCCCGTAGAAGCAGTTCCGATAGCCAGATTCAACCCCCAAAGGAGGAGGCAAAGCCCGAACAGCCTAAGGAAGATAAAAAACCTGAAAGTCCCAAGGAAGATAAGAAACCTGAAGTTCCTAAGGAGGATACGAAGCCGGAGACTCCTAAGGAAGAGGAAAAAAAGCAAAGTCTTATGGACGGTGTTTATTTCGGAACTTCCAAGGAGGGGATCCACTTCCAAGAAAAAGGTCCAAATATTGTTAAGGTTCGAATTGAAAATGGAAAAATCGTCTCTGCAGAAAGCGTGGTTTTTACCGATGACACACAACCGGACTTTTTGCAAAGTACAGAGACCAACTTCTGGAAAGAGTCAAGGGTCTGGACTCTGTTGACGAAGTGAAAAAATCCGTTAACAGTAAGAGCGGAAAGTATTATGACGGATTGGCAGGCGCCACCAGAACCCTTCGTTCCCATACCTCCGCCCTGGAAAATGCCTTAAATCAGGCGAAAAAGAAGGAAGGCAACAAGGAATTCCCCTTTAGCTATATGGAATTTGAAAGCCGTCCCAACCCCAGCCAGAGCGGTAAGACTTTGGATTTAAGCGATACCCGCCTAAAGCTACATTTTTCCAAGCGGAGAAACGAAAGTCGTAAGTCCCGAGGAATTTGCGCAGTACGGTATCAGCACCAGCCCTGCACAGGGTTCTCCTATTAAGGAAGGAACCAAGGAAATTCTGGTGCATTTCCTGCAGAAGGATATGGATATCGACTTAGTCAGCGCCATCGTACCGAGAGCAGAGATTCGCAAAGAAATATCCCACCGAAATCCACGTACATTATGCAAATGGAGACAGCTCTACCATTACTCTTGATAAAGAGAACTTCCGGTATACCATTCCCGCTAAGGAAGATTGACCACATGCACTTAATGGACGGGGATAAGGAAGTGGCTAGATCCGTGTATGATGCTGCTGCCAACCAGTGGAGCTTCTCCTTAAAGAATGTTCCCCATGAAGGCTTCAGCTCCTGGGGCTATGAGCTTTTATACCGTAAAGGTAGATACCAGTCAGGATACTTCCCCCATCGCTTCCTTTAAGCTGGATTCTCGTTTGGCAAAAGAAAAGAATACCATGTGGGAGATGCTCTAAAAGATTGACGATTTAATCGTGGAAGCTGTTACCGAGCAGGGTAACAATAAACTGTATCAAAACTGGGAGCTGGCAAAGGCCGCTGGCTTTAGCTCTACTCCGGAAAATAACACAAGCTTAAATACCGTAGGCGATAATACTGTTACCATTCGTTACCACAAGGGCGACACAGATTTGTCCCAAAGCTTTACCGTAAACGTAAAGGATCTGGCAAATCAGATTCCTGCCAAAGTGGAGATTCTCACCAAGGCAGGAGAACTGGTAAAAGCGCTACAGCTTTACCGAAGCTCAATGGGAAGAAAAACAGGGTATGCTTTCCTATGTGCAGGGTTCCTGTTCCCAGAAGTTTGAAACAGCATGGAACAACAAGGAATTTACCGCAAAAGCCTTCAATAAGGATGGCAACGAATTGAAGGTGGAAGTAAACAAACGAGGAATTCTATTCCGCGTGCAATTCCCGAATTATACCCATGATGTAGCTTATCAGAATGCTATGCTGAGTCTGAGCTTTAAGTTTGAAGAAAATGCCCCGGAAGAAAAGGATGAAAACGAGAAAGTAAATCCGGAAACACCATCCGAAAAACCTAAGGAGGAGAATCAGCTGACCGATGGGATTTACTAGGAACCTCCAGGAAGGCATCCATTTTCAGGAAAAGGGAGCGAATATCGTAAAGGTTCGGATTGAAAACGGAAAGATTGTTTCCGCAGAAAGTGTGGTTTTTACCGATGACACACAACCGGACTTTTTTGCCAAGTTCAGAGACCGGCTTCTGGAAAGAGTCAAAGGCTTGGACTCTGTTGACGAAGTGAAAAATCCGTTAACAGTAAGAGCGGAAAGTATTATGACGGGTTGGCAGGAGCCACCAGAACTCTTCGTTCCCATACTTCAGCCCTGGAAAATGCTTTAAATCAAGCGAAAAAGCAAGAAGGCCGGAAGGCTTTCCCCTTTAACTATATGGAATTTGTAAACCGTCCTAACCCCAGTCAGAGCGGTAAGACTTTGGATTTAAGCGATACCCGCCTAAAGCTACATTTTCCAAGCGGAGAAACGAAAGTCATAAGCCCGGAGGAATTTGCGCAGTACGGTATCAGCACCAGTCCTGCACAGGGTTCTCCCATTAAAGAAGGAACCAAGGAGATTTTGGTACATTTTCTGCAAAAGGATATGGATATCGACTTGGTCAGCGCCATCGTACCGAGAGCAGAGATTCACAAGAAATATCCCACGAAATCCATGTACATTATGCAAATGGAGACAGCTCTACCATTACGCTTGATAAAGAGAACTTCCGGTATACTATTCCGCTAAGGAAAGATTGACCACATGCACTTAATGGACGGGGATAAAGGAGTGGCAAAGATCTCAGTATGATGCCGCGCCAACCAGTGGAGCTTCTCCTTAAAAGAATGTTCCTCACGAGGGCTTCAGCTCCTGGGGCTATGAGCTGTATACAGTTAAGGTGGACACCAGCAAGGACAACTCCCCCATCGCTTCCTTTAAGCTGGATTCTCGTTTGGCAAAGAAAGAATACCATGTGGGAGATGCTCTAAAGATTGACGATTTAATCGTAGAAGCTGTAACCAAGCAGGGTAACAATAAACTGTATCAAAAACTGGGGAGCTGGCAAAAGGTCTGCTGGCTTTAGCTCTACTCCGGAAAATAACACAAGCTTAAATACCGTAGGCGATAATACTGTTACCATTCGTTACCATAAGGGCGACACAGATTTGTCCCAAAGCTTTACCGTAAACGTAAAGGATCTGGCAAATCAGGTTCCTGCCAAAGTGGAGATTCGCACGGGAGGAGAACTGGTAAGCGCTACAGCTTTACACAGGAAGAATGGGAACAAAGTAGCGGAGGAATTAAGCGTTTTAAGCAGTCTATTCCAAAGAAGTTCCAAGAAGCATGGAATGCCAAGGAGTTTATGGCAAAGGCCTATAATAAGGACGGTGAAGAGTTAACAACAGAGTACTCTGCAGGGAATTATGTTCCGTATAGAATTCCCTGAACTACAGCTCCGGTAACTTTGTAGGAACAGGAATCTTCTCCTTAAGCTTCCAGTTTGACGAAAATGCGCCGGGTTGAAAAGGAAGAAAATGAGACACCAAAGCCGGACACTCCAAAACCCGATACAAAGCCGGAGAATCCTAAAGAGGAGACACCGAAAAAGGACGATAAAACTTCCTCTTCCACCATTGAGAAGCCGACTCCCTCCGACACAGAAGCCAATGACGCTCTTCTTCCCGCCCATGTAGAGGTTTACTGGCACGGTGAAAAAGTGAGATGATAACTATAATTTGGATGAAGTAAAAACATAGAGGACAGCTCATTTTCAAAGGTATAAAGGTTCCGGCAAAAATGAAAGGACATAACAAAAGGAAGACTTTACCGTTGTAATAAAAACAGCAAAGGGAAGACCTTCCTTATACAAAACTGGATACTCCTTATTCGAAAAAGTCATGCCAGAATTACATCGAATTGAAAAAGAGATATCCTGAATGGACTCCCATGCGGATAGACTATGTCTGGAGCTATGAAGAGGATCCGACGAAACTAAACCTTCCACAGGAGATAGCTCAGTAGATGATCTTCTTCCCAGCCATGCAGAAGTTTTTGGCACGGAGAAAAACTTGTGGAAAAAGACATTTCAAAGAGCAGATTCAAGTCGCAAAGGGACGTTTAACATATGATGTTTCTATTCCGGGCAAAAAGAAGAAATTTCACCAGCGATTACAGCGTAGTTGTTAAAAAACCAAAAGGGCAAGGAGCTTCCCCAGAATCATGTCGCTTGGAATCCCTGATAAAAATCCAGCCTTATAGTAAACCTTAAGAATCCCCCATCCTCAGTGGGGAAAAATGAATTGACCTTCATTTGGAAATATGAGGAGGATACGGCAAAATACCACTCCCGAAGATCCTAAGAAGGAGGAGGAAAGCAATCCGGTAGAGAAGCCTAAGGAAGACACAGAACCCTAGCTATATCAAAAACCTTCTATGGAGAAAGCAAAAATTGTCCACTATAACTACACCGTAAAGGTAAAGGTCACCTGGAGCATAGGCAAAGAAGATTCTCAAGGTAGAGGATAATGATACTTTTTCCGGGAAGCAATTCCGTCTTCTGGGACAATGTAAGAAGAAGTTCTATGCCTGCTTTAACGGGAAAGAACAGAGATACTGTAGATGATATAGATGCAGTTGCGGGATGCACTTTAGTAGAAATGCTTTTGGTAGAAGCTGTTCGAAAAGGCTATTCCGGAGGAATAATTGTAATAGAAATGCAGGAGGTAGAACTCAGCTTCTACCTCCATTTTTCTAAACAATTTCAAAATTTTATGATCAAAAATTCTAAAAATTCTATTGACAAAATATTCACTTTTTAGGGTAATATAACGACGTTCCTTTCCTCTACGGAAGGAACTCCGAGGTGTAGCTCAGTTTGGTAGAGCACCTGGTTTGGGACCAGGGGTCGCAAGTTCGAATCTTGTCACCTCGATTTTTATTGGAAAATTCAAAATTATATTTATGAAAACCATCGAAGAAGCTTTTTAAAGCTTCTTTTTCTTTTTATTTTCTTATTTCATTTTCTTCTTCGCTCTCATTTGCACATTTCAATGTAGTATTTGCACAGCTATTTTTACAGTATATTTCAACAAATAAAAATCAAAAAGGATATAATATAGCAAAATATTTCCATAGAAATTACTTTTTAGGGAGCACAAAGAATATGAATCCATCAAAATACTGCTTTCTTTTGAAGATATTTTTATTAGAATTTGATCCTGATAACCTTCGATATTCCATAAGCACCGGAAAAACCAAATGGGAAACTAGGGCAGATTTTTCTCCTTATATTGTTTTGCAGGAAAAAGGATAATTTATCTAACGGTGAAAGGCAAGATAGCAAGATAGACAAGGCAGAAAAAAAGAAAGAGGAAAACGAAACAATAAAAAGCCCTACTCTACTTTAAAGATGCCAAAATCAAAAGCCATGAGCTGATTCGATACCGGCGTAGGTGAAGGAATTCATGACATTTTCAAAGATTTCATTCTTCCCTCGTCCTATAGTAATAAGAAGGAAGAGCTTCTCTCCTTCTCCTTTGAAACCTATGTCTGGATTGAGTACAGCACAAAACAGGTATATTTTGAATGGATTCCCTTAACAGAAGCTCCTATAGATTGTATTGATAAAATCCTCTTTCCGGGTCCTTTTGCTTTTCAGAAGAAAAGTTCTTCCTGGTACAGCATTATCCCTAAGGAGCAGGGCATCTTGATTCCCAATACCTGGGATGTAAGCTTTCATCAGGATGGCTTCAAGGGACGCTTCGGTACAGCCAGCGCCTACCTCCCCATTTTCGGACAAGTCAAGGATGGAGAGGGCTATCTTGCAGAAAGCCTTACCCCTTGGAATATGGGCTATGAGGCGGTGCATGAAGCAGGAAGCATGGAAAACTAGCATAGAGTTTCGTATTGAGCCAAGTCTTGGGCAAATGGAATATCGCCGGATTATACGCTATCTCTTCCTATCGGATTGCGACTACAACAGTCTTTTAAAGACGTATCGGAAGCTGGCAAGGGAGGAAGGCAAACTAAAGACACTAAAGGAAAAGGAAGTGGCCAACCCTTCCGTAAGAAAGCTTTTGGGCGCTTCCTTTGTGCACAAGGGGATAAAGACCTGCGTCCAGCCGGATTCGGAGTTCTTCGATAAGGATGCTCCGGATAAAAATAACCACCTCACTACTTTCCGAAAGGGCAGAGGAAATGAGCCCTAAAGGCGGATGGTATAGAGAAGCTCTACTTCCATTTGGATGGCTGGGGAGATGCGGGTTATGATAATAAGCACCCGGATGTGGGGCCTGCCTGCAAAGAAGCCGGTGGTTGGGAAGGTATGCGGGAATTGTCCGATACTATGAAAGAACTGGGCTTCCTCTTCGGTATCCATGACCAGTGCAGAGATTTCTATAAAAAGGCGGAAAAGCTATCATGATGATCTGACTTGCAAAAGTCCCGATGGCGACATTTTCACCCACGCCCGCTGGGCAGGGAGGTCCCCAAGCCTACCTCTGTACCAGTCAGGCTCCCTATTGTGTTCGAAGAAACTTTTGAAAGACTCTTGGATGAGGAATAAATTTAGACGGAGCTTATCTGGATGTCTTTTACCTGTAACGAGGGAGATAGAATGTGATAATCCCAGGCATAGAATGCGCCGGAAAGATTCCTATGAATACCGATGCCAGTGCTTCCGTTATCTTCTGAGCAAAGACATTTTACCAAGCTCCGAAGAGGTAAATAATTGGGCTGTGCCCTGGCTGGTCTTCTGCCACTACGCCCCCTATGACTTTATGCTTCGGGAGCCGGGAAGCCCCAAGTACGGAATTCCCATCCCCATGTTTAATCTGGTTTACCATGACTGTCTGGTAATTCCCTGGATGATGGAAAAGCTTCCGGAGGAGGACTACATGCTTTATGCCCTGCTAAACAGCGGTGCCCTTATCTTATTCGAGATCCTGCCTATCTGGGCATTGACGGAGCCTTTTACTTTGGAAGAGGAAATGCCTTGGGAGAAACATTTGGAAAGGGTAGGTATTGTGAGTGATTTCCATAAAAATGTGGGAGATGCGGAGCTTGTAAAACATGAAATGCTGGATGATAAGGGATATCGGCAAAGATCCACATTTGCAAACGGATATGCTGTAGAGGTGGATTTACAGACAGGCAGTTATAGCATTTTCCAAAAACTAAGCCGAACTATTCCGCTAGGAAAGAAGCTTTTTGACGCCTCGATTTCGCTCCAGAAAATGTATCTCGTTTCATGGTACATTCCTTTTTATAAAGTATATGCCTCTTCATAAAGCATATACCCCTTCATAAACTGTAGTTCGCTTCAGAAAAATTGTTTCATCGCAAGTGCTTGCAAATAACTTGCAAGACTTGTAAAGATAAAGCAAGAGCAAAGGAGAAAATTATGAAAAAAAGAACAGAAAAACTCTTGGCATTGGCTACCCTATTGGCCATGGGAACTACTGCATTGGCTTCCTGCGGTAATAAGGCGGCAAGCGGAGAAAGTGCTTCCGGAGAAGCAAAGTCCGAAGGAAAAAGTAGCCCTTTCCATGGCAATTTGGGATGAAAAGCAAGAGCCATGACCGAGTCTTTAGCAGAAGCTTATACCAAAGGCTCATCCAGATGTCAGCATTGAAGTTCAGCTCACCCCCTATAAGGGCGGAGAATACTGGACCAAGCTGGAGGCTGCCGCTACAGGCGGAAAGGCTCCTGATGTATTCTGGTTAAATGTACTCCATACCGACAGCTATGTGGATGGGGGAATTCTGGCAGATCTTAGCGATGCTATCGCCAAGTCCGATATTAAAGATAATTTCCCTGAGTCTTTGGTAAACAACTATGTTCGTGACGGAAAGAACTACGCCGTTCTAAGGATTTTGATACCAATGCCCTTTGGTACAATAAGGAAATCTTTGATGAAGCCGGTGTAAGCTACCCGACAAACGACATGAGCTATGAAGACTTGGTGGCTAAGGCTGAGGAATTGAAGCAGGCAGGTCTGGATGAGGGTGTTTATCCCTTTGCCTGCCCCGTAGACTTCCAAACCTGGTACTATCAGACCGTTTTTGCTAACGGCGGTTGGATTCTCAGCGAAGACAAGAAAAGTTCCGGCTATGAGGATCCCAAGACCCAGGGCGGAATTCAGTGCTGGATTGATATGATTGATAAGGAACTCTCCCCAGCTCTGCGGCTCTTTCCGAGACCTCTGCAGATGCCATGTTTGAGAGGGACAGCTGGCAATGACCTTTGCCGGATCTTATATGGTTCCGAGTATACTTCCAACGACAATATCAAGGATAAGATTGATTGTGTAGAGCTTCCCAGCTTTAATGGAGTAGACGTCAAACTGTATCAACGGTTTGGGCTTTGCGGTTTACGAGGGAAGTAAGAATAAGGAAGCGGCTACAGATTTTTGCCATCTGGCTCAGCAGTAAGGAAGCTATGGACATTCAAGGAAATACCGTGTGGTTATTTCACGCAAGAAATGAATCTCAGGAGCTCTTTGCCAAGTCCAGCGACAAGTATGCTTTTAGCAGTATATACCGCCCACACAGACAAGGCATATCCCTTCCTGTATGTAAAAATGCGGCTGGCTCTACGATATGGAATCTGAGGCTTTACAAAAGGCCTATAGCGGAGAGGAAAGTCTTGCAGAGGCTTGTAAGGCTTTAAAGACGGAAGCTGATGCATTCCTTGCCAAGAATCAATAAGCTTTACTATCCCGGGAGAAAAAGCTTCCGGGATATTTTCTCTTAGGCAAAGGAGTAAATATGAAATCAGCAGAGAAATTACAAGGGAAAAAGGCCGGACTATCCTGGAAAGTGAAGGACTGGATTGCAGCTTATATTTTTATTGCCCCGGTCACCATAGGACTTATGGTCTTTTATATTTGGCCCTTCATCCAAAACTTTTGGTTCAGTTTTAACGATGTCAATAAGTTCAATGTGACCCATTTTATCGGCTTGGATAACTATCGCCAGATGCTTTCTGACAAAGAGGTTTTTCAAAGCTTTTGAAACACCCTGAAATATGTAGTGGTGACCGTGCCGGTAGGTCTCTTTCTTTCTCTGGTAATTGCGGCCTTACTGAATGCCAAGATAAAAAGGAAAGTCTATTTACCGCACCCTACTTCCTTCCCTCCGTCACCATGGCGGCGGCTGTTGCTATGGTTTGGAAATGGGTTTTTAACGAGAAAATGGGTATTTTAAATGCTGTAATTACCTCCTTCGGAGGCCCCCGAATCGGCTGGCTAACCAATTCCAAAACCGCTATTTTCGTCATTATACTGGTAGGACTTTGGATGACTGTAGGTTATAACATGATTATTCTTCTGGCCGGTATGCAGGGGAATCTCCAAAACCCTATTATGAGGCGGCGCCCGACTGACGGAGCGGGTTCCCTGACTCAGTTTTTAAGATTACCATCCCCTTACTGACCCCACCATTTTCTTTGTCATGATTACCTCCATTATCAGCGCCTTTCAGGTCTTTGATGTAGTGTATATGATGGTATTGAAATCAAACCCTGCCTATGAATCCACCCAGACTGTGGTGATGCTCTTCTACCGACAGGCCTTTGATTACGGCTATAAGGGCTATGCGGCGGCCATTTCCATCTTGATTTTTGCTGTAATTATGCTGATTACCTTGATACAGTTCTCTGTACAAAAGAGTGGGTAAATTATTAGAAAGGAGGAACATGATGAATCAGAAATTTTCTTGGAAAAAGCTCCTTGTTCATTTGGTTTTATTTGCCGGTCTCGGCGTAACCATCTTCCCCTTTCTTTGGATGGTGCTGACCTCCTTTAAGACCAGCGGTGAAGCCATGCAAATACCACCTACCATTTTCCCAAAGAAATTTATTACTGTGGCTTATACCCAAATTGTAAGTTCCCTGCCCTTTGCAAGGATTTACTTTAATACGATTTTATCTACAGTGATTACGGTAGTGGCACAGCTTCTCTTCTGCGCCATGGCGGGCTATGCCTTTGCCAGAATAAAGTTCCCCTTTAAAAATCTCATCTTTATTCTGCTACTTTCCGTCCTTATGGTGCCGGGACAGATTTTCCTGATTCCTCAGTATCTGATTATTCAGAAAATGGGGGCTTTTGGACAGTATCCCGCCCTCTTTATTCGAACCTTTTCAGCGCCTTTCGGAACCTTCTTGATGCGGCAATTTTTCCTCTCCCTACCGGAGGAACTGGAAGAAGCGGCATTGTTGACGGTTGCAACCGCTATCGATTTTCAGGAAAATCATGTTCACTTGGTGAAACCGGGGCTGGTGACGTTAACATTTTTCACCTTTAAATTTGCTTGGAATGACTTTTTATGTGGCCCCTCATTGTAAACACCTCTCCAAAAACATGATTCTGGGGACTGCTCTCTCCACCTTGCAGGGGCAGTACACCACTCAGTATCCCATGCAGATGGCAGGAGCGGTGATGGCGGTGATTCCCGTCATTTTGATTTTCTTCCTCTTCCAAAAACAGTTTATCGAAGGGTGGCACAATCAGAATTAAGGGATAAAAGAGGATGTAAAAATCCAAATATTTTCTAGCAATATGGGTCTGAATTTGGGGCACGCTCTCGCTAGCTTCGCCACGCAGGGGTTCTAAGCTTTTATAAGATAAAAGCTTAGAACCCACTGAGCTCAGATTACCCTCATTCAGACCCATACTGTATTCAAATCTCTATTTTATCTTGCATCCTCTTTAGTCTTGACTAAAGAAACTTATGCCACCTTACTGAAATCAATTACTGCAATTTCTTGTATATAGCGCTTTTCGCCTCTATAATTTCTTCTAATCGCTTTAGTACCGTGGCTGTATAAAAATATCATTACACTCAGTACATTTGAAAAGCATGGAACATTCCGAATAATGATAACCATATCACCCAAGTCGGTTACATCTGTAGTAAGTCCTTCTAACATGGCGCCGCCACAAGAACCGCATCTCATATCTTACCCTCCTTTTCCTATAACCTTCTTTCCAAATCTCGTCATTTGGATAATAAGCTGTTATAAGATAGATATATCCCTCATTTTTACTAATTACAATATGTATTGCCTTCCCATGTTTATCCTTGCCTAATACCAAACAACTCGGAAAGGGTTTATCATCCTCATACTTTGCTATAATATCACATTCTGCCAAACACGACAGTATATCTTCAAGATTTCTCCTCTCGAACATTCTATTTTTTTGCATGCTGGGAAATAAGTATCCTATCAGAATCGAAAACCCTATAATATCTGTCAAATCCATACTTCCTCCAAAACAATGCAAAAATCATTTATAAAATAAAATATTAGCTTCTTCTTTCTTTTTCAAAGTATTGTATCACTCTTAATATCTTTATGCACCGCTGTTTGTATTATAGCTTCCATCCGAATTGAGAAAATACCACTTTCCTCCCTCAAAAAGCCATTGATTTGCCAGCACCACCGTCTTCTCCCAGGAAGTACCACTTTCCCTTGATCCAGAAGCCACTGCCAAGAAAGCATTCCTCCGTCTCCGGCAAAATAATAAGATCTTCCTTGATCCAAGATCCATCCTTTCCATCTCTCCGGTTTTGGAAAAAAATGATACCAGCGACCATCAATCTTCGCTCGAGTCATCCTTCAAAGCCTCTTCCCCAAGAGGAATAAAAATACCAAGATTCTCCATTCTTCTGCCAGATATGATTGTCTTTCGTAGAGAAGCTGCGGTATCTTTGCTCACCCAGTACGGCACCTTTCTTTAAGCTTTCCTTGCTCTGCACGGAATTTCTTCTGTACCCTCTCACAGAACCGATACTTTGATTTGAGCGGGAAATTCTCTGCTTTTGCCGCCGGATCCTGGCTATTCTTCTCCTGTGTTTTCGGAGATTCTCCATTTTCTTTTCTTCTTGTTTTTCCTCTTGCTTTTGTCCCTTGATTTTCCTTCTTTCCTCTTGTTTTTGCTTCTTGCTTCTCCCCTTTGCCTTTATCCTTGTTTCCTTGATCCTCCTTTTTCTCTTCTTTATTCTCTTCCTGCTTTTCCTTGCTATTCCGCTCTTTTTCCAGTCTTTCCTTAACTCCTCTCTTCCCTTTTCCCAGTCTTCCTCATTTAAGAGAATCAGTTCCTGTTTCCTTCCTTGGAAGGCCTGACTTTGTTCCTCTAAAGCAGTATAAATCTTTGTCTTGACGAGTTCTTTCTCCTCATTCATATTGTCGTTAAAAGCAGTCTGGTCTAACTTTTTCAGGCTCTTAGAATATAAAGTTCTTCTACAAAGCACTCTTAAAGGCATTGTTTCCAATTTCTTCTACCTTCTTCCAGATAAATCTGTCGAAGTGTACGGAATTTTTATTGTTGGCAAAGGCCTGACTTCCGATCTTCTTTACAGAAGCAGGAATCCACAGGTTTCTGATTCTATGGGACAGAAATCTTTCTGAGCCGATTTCCTCCAAGCCCTCCGGCAGAGTGATTTCTTGAATGGGACATCCTACAAAAGCTGAGTCCTCAATGATTTTTACTGTTTTTCGGAAGTTCCACCTCTTCAGCTGAATATTTCTGGAAAAATCTCTTAGGAACCACTTCCAATTTTTCCGGAAAACGAACCTTCCGTATACGATTCAGGAAAATGTTTCCCACCCCAAAACTAAGCAAAGAATCCGGTAAAATAGCTTCCTCCAGAACATTTCCATTAAAGGCCAAATCTGATATATTCTAATTGAGAGGGTAGCTTAACATGAGAAAGGGCATTGTTTTTGAAAAACGTTATTTCTGATTTTTGTCACGGTATCAGGAATCACAACACTCCAGAAGTCCATTGGGGAATATCCTATATCTGTTTTTAAAATGTAATCCTTTCCGGTGTAAAGAAAGCCTTATCCCCAATTTCCGTTATCGCTTCTCCTGCAGGGTTTTTCAGTAGGAAGAACCAAGTCTTTATTGTATTCCGACTTTTTCTTTCCTGATTCGGAAAATCCCTAAAATTTCGCTTCCTTCATACAAGAAATCTTCCCTGCTGATATAGGGCTCAGATTTTCCTTCAAAGAAAGACTTGATGTTTCCAGCTTTTTGCAGACAGCCCTGAATCTCCGCTTCTGCTTCTTTTCTTCTTCTCTTCCCTCTTCCGAAGAGTCCTTACTGAATCTTAATTTTCTGAAGAAGCTCTTCTGCCTTATTTCTTTCCTCAGAAAAAGACACTGAAAGAATTTTTCCTCATATCTTTCCTGCTTCTTTAGTCTTGCTTCTTTCAGTTTTTCTTCCAACGCTTTTTACAGAATAAGGATTCTGCTCCAACTCTGCCAGGCTCTTCCCCAAGCTTTCAAGCGTCGCTTGAATCGCATTTTCTTCCGGAGCTTCCTCCTGCAACAATGTCTCTGCCTTTCTATAGCTTCCTGTAAAGCTTCCCAACCTTTAGTCAGCTCATCTTCTTTTACAGCATAGGCCTTTTGCAGTAATCATTTAACGGAAGCAAAGCTTGGCTTCCTGCTTCCAAAATGAATTTCATGAAAATCACTCTTTGCCGCAATATAGGTGGAAGCCTGCAAATGCTTAGGATTTCTTGTGCTGATCTGCACCTTCTTTTCCCGATATTTTGTTTATAGAAAAACATTTTGCAAAAAGCTAAACACGCTATAAAAGCGACTTTTAATTCCGTGATTTCGTTATAGGCAAAGCTAAAGGAGTCCAACTGTAACAGCTTTACCTGGGAGATATTGTCAGGCTATGAATCTTATTCTTGGCAAAACTTTCATTTCCGCATTTCACCAAAAGTCTTAGGCAACTCTAAACTGCCGATTTGATTGTCCTTAAAAGCAAAGGCCTCTATATATTTAACACCCTCAGGAAGTTCCAATTCAGAAATTTCATTTTCCGAAAATGCTCCGTCATCAATAATATATTCCTTTACCCCTTCGGCCAGTTGAATTTTAAGACCTGTAAGCCCAAGTCCCTGAAAGGCTTCTCTTCCCACGCCTTCCACAGCCTTCTCTTCTCCGCCTTCTTTCTGATAAGCAGGAAGCACAAGATGTTTATTATTCTGCACTTTTTCCTGATGCAGACAATCCGGTAATGCCGTAGTAGCTGTTCTTGGAAATGATTTTCTTTTCAATTTCCCCATACAAAAAGTCTCCACTATCCCACGGGGCTTCATCCTCTTCCAAAACGGAAGGACTGACCTTCTCTTTTTCTACTCCATTTTTAGCATAGGATAGCAGACTTCCTGAAGGCTAAAAAGGAAGATAAAAGTAGAAGAATAATGGTAACACAATCCTTCCTTGTGCCGATTTTCTGAATTTTCCGCATAATAAGACACTCCTTTTCGATAGATTTAATCTTATTTCTTATCTTATCACGCTTTCAGTTTTTCTAGGATTGAAGTCTTAAATAGGTCGTAGAAATTATTGTTTTTATCTATCGAAGGCTTCATCATCTTACCTTCCCTTTCTTTTCCTTCTCCGGCATTTTTCCTGTATAATTTGGAAATACTGTATGTACTAAGGGGGATTTCGCTATGGAATGGAAGAATTTTACATTGATTGGCTTGGGTTTAATCGGGGGCTCTATTGCGAAAGCCATCAAAAAAGCCTATCCCCGGGCTAAGATTTCCGTACTGGAGAAGGATCAACATTCCGTAGAGATGGCTATTTCGGAAGGAATTATAGAAAAAGGACTGCAAAGTATTGAAGAAATTCCTTCGGATACGGAGCTTCTCTTTTTGTGCACTCCGGTGGAATGGAACCGAATATTCTTACGGGAACTGGCACCTAAGCTTTCCTCTCATACCCTGCTGACTGATGTGGGTTCCACCAAACGCTCCATTATGGAAGAAGCGGAAGCTTTAGGACTTGCCTCCCGTTTTTGCGGTGGACACCCTATGGCAGGTTCGGAGTCTTCCGGATACCAAAGCCTCCGACTATCTTCTTTTTGGAAAATGCTTATTATCTCCTGACTCCCGGGCAGGGCTTTCCTACAGAGTCTATCGAGAAAATGAAAAGTTTCCTCTCCTCCATTGGCAGCATTCCCTTTGTGATGAGTCCGGAGGAGCATGATAAGGCTGTAGCCTGTGTGAGTCATCTCCCCACCTGATTGCTCTAAGTCTTGTAAAGCTTCTGAAGGAAGAGGATGAGAGGGGACCATGAAAAGCTGGTGCGCGGAGGCTTTTAAAGACATTAGCCGTATCGCCTCCTCTTCTCCCATTATGTGGCGACAAATCTGCCTCAGTAATAAGGAACCGATTCTGCAAATGATTGCCCATTACCAGGATTTACTGGAGGAAATCAAAGCTTCCATAGAAAAAGAAGAGCCCCAGGGTATTGCAGAGCTCTTCCGGGAATCCGGGGAATACCGGAATTCTGGACAGCTCCGCCCAGGGACTGATTCATAGCGAATATGCAATTTCTCTTCATGTGCAGGATCATCCGGGCGCCATTTCCATTATTTCCACCATTCTGGCTTCCAATATGGTCAGCATCCGAAATCTCGGCATCAATCATAACTCGAGAAAAAGGGAAGGAGCTCTGCAAATCTCCTTCTACACCGGAGAGGATTGTGAAATGGCGAAGAAGCTTCTCCATAAATATGGCTTTATCTTCTAAAGCTTGGGATTAGCTTCTTCGTCTTCTACAATTTCTGCCTTAAATACCATAATGAGTATCTGCATCGGAACAGCAAAAACTCTGCTGTTCCTTCTTCTTGATCCGGGAATCTTTCCGCCGTAACGTAATATATCAATATAGGAAAGGCACAGTGCATAGCCATAGGGCAAATCTCTCCCGCTCCGTATCAAAATCAAAGGTCTGTCCCTATATGGTGTCCTCTATGACAGCCCATCTTGCCTCTTCTGTCGGTAACCGTTAATTTGATTCTTGGTCTCTTTCCCATAGCGCTCTACTCTTTCTCAACAAAAATGTATATAAAACTGCATCTAAACAGCTTGGTTTATCTTCTTTATATTAAGACAAAGCAAGAAAAAGGCTAGGAAAAAGCAAAAATTATGTTTATAATTTTTATGCCGTACATTTATCGAATATTCTTATACTATCCCTAAATTCCGGGGAGCCATTAAAGCTAATGATAAAAATCCGGAAAATATTTTCTTCTTACAGCTCCATTTGTGCCCCTAAGCTCTTCCTGCAAGGACTTCTTCTGATCCTGCAATAAAAGATACTGGTTATACTGTGAATAGGTTTCATTTCCCACCTCGGACAAGAAGGCCAGGCATACTTACTCTTACTAAGCTCCGATAAGAAGAGCGAGAACTCCTGTCCTTCTCCAAAGACTTCTCCTAAGAAGTGAAGGGCGTTGCTGAGCATCTTCCCGGTTTCTTCCACATCCTTTTTCTTGCCTCTCTTTTCTCTTGGAAAGCAAACTTCAGAAGCCCGAACTTTTCCTCCTCTGAGGCTTGGCTTTGTTCCTGTAAAAGCTTTTAAGTACTCCGACAGGGTGCTAAGCAGATGGGCATAGCGCTTTTTCCTGATCTTTGAAAGCATTTTTGCTTCCTTAGCCCGTTTTCTCTGTTGCTCCAAAAGCCCTTTCTTCCTGCTCCCAGTACCTGCTCCAAGGAAGCTCCTGCATTTTCTCCTTCGCCTTCTTTAAGAGACCGAAGATATGCTCCTGTTCTTTTTGTTCCTGCTTGTAACGATAAAATCCATTCTGCAAAGCCTCCACCAAAAAGGGATAGCAAGCTGATTTTTCGTCAAAGGGAGCCTGTACAAAGAGACTGACATCCTTGATTTCTTTTCCTGCCAAAATATCCGGTACATGATAGATTTCTCTGTATTTGCAATACAGGTCATAGTAAAGGCAAAGTCCTTAGCCACCTCTTCATCCGCAAGATATTCGCCATCAGCTTTTTCTTCCAAAGGATAATGAAGCTCCTCGTAGACCTGCATAATTTTGGACAAATCCTCCCAGGCTCTGGCGGTAACAAAGCGTTTTTCCGTCTAAATCCTGCTTTACAAAGTAGAAATTTTTCCTTCTTGATTTCCAGGTAGGAAAGGATGGCGGAATGAAGCCCTGCATTATAGGCATAGTTTTTAAAGCTGGAAAAATCCTCCTGAATCTCGATTTTTTCCAGTCTGTCCAAGGTTACAATGTCAAAGTCCCGAACGGATTTGTTGTACTCCGTGAGGGTTTCCTGCAGTCACCAGCACAAAGCCCTCCGGAACCTGATGCATACCGAAGGTCTTATACTGAAGAAATTGCGCATGGTAGAGCGCCAATGTCTCCGACACCGCATTGATTTCATCCAGAAAGAGGATTCCTTCGGAAATGCCGGTCTTTTCAATTTGTTCATAAACGGAGGCTGCAATCTCCGACATGGTATATTCCGTAATGGAAACCTCTCTGTCTCCATACATTTTCTTGGAAATATAAGGCAGTCCGATGGCAGACTGTCTGGTATGGTGGGTAATGGTATAGAAATCAGATTGATTCCCAGCTCCTCTGCCACCTGCTCCACGATAGCGGTTTTTCCGATTCCCGGAGGTCCCATCAAGAACAAAGGTCTTTGCCTTTCCACCGAATTTTATAGCAACCGGAGGCATCCTTTTGATGATAGGCCTTCACTCGTCCTTTTGATTTCTTCTTTTGCTTCTTCTATATTCATAAAGTTCTCCTTATAGTCTCTTCGCTTTTTTTACTAATCCTTCTCCCTTTGGTACAGCTTCATCGCCCAGAAGGAACATTGTCATCATCAATATCCTCTCCTTAGGGAAGACAAAAGGCGGTAACATAGGGCGGTGCCTCTGGGATAACGCCCCTTCCCATCGGTAAAATACATCAGCCCCTTCAAATTCTTCAGCTCTCCCCGTTTCTGTAAATCCGAAACATAGCGGAAAACCGGGCGGAAGTCCGTTCCGTAGCCTCCCTTTACCGCAAAAATTTTTTTGCTGTATTGTTCTAAATCCTCTACATTTTCCAGACAAATGTCTTTCGTAATTCATCATCACATTCCAGAATGTGCACTTCACCTTTTGGAAAAAGCGTCTTTTTCTTTAAAATGCTGGCAGTTTCCTCCAAAAAGCCCTTAACCATCTCCCCTTGGTGGAATGAGAGGTGTCAATGGCAATGACCAGCTCCTGCAACTTTCGCCCTTCTCTATACTCGTTTTTTCCTCGATAAGGGCATATTTCCATACTGTTCTAAACCATAGTAATAATAACGTAGTCAAAGGAATCCAAGTCTACTTCCATCTCTTCCCTATCCACGGACAGCCTCCGGAGGAAGTCTCGAAAATCCGTATATTTCTTCTGTTCCAAACGCAAAAACCAGGCCAGACTCCCCTGTTCTTCTTGTTTTTCTTTAGAGGAATGTTCGATTTCCTGCTCCGTTCGTTTGCTAATATCTTCCCATTCCTTAGAGAGATTATCCCTCTTTTTCTTAGCTTCCTGCTCTTCTCTTTGCCCCTGTCCTGTGGGCTTCCCGGTTTTCCGCTATTTTTTTCTTTCTTCCTGCTTTTTCCGGAAGAATTCCACTTTGGCTATCCTCTTGCTTGGCTTCCCTTGGCTGTCTTCTCCCGAGTTTCCTCTCCCGTGTTTCCTTCGCCTCGCTTCCCCGGTTTTCAGGTTCTTGATTCCCAGCTTCTTGATTCTTCTCTCTTTGCTCTCCATTAGAGGGCGTTCCACTTTGCGGGAAGCATCTTCTGATGACTTGCTCTCTCGAGGAGACTTATCCTTATCTTCGGAATTTTTCAGCCGAAGTATTATCACCACTGTCCTTTTTTCTCCCCATCACGCTCTTCCGGAAAAAGAGCTGTCATTGGGCGTAAAATCCTCCGGCAGAGGAAGGGTGCCCTGTCACTATCCCCTCCTTCCTGTCCGGGAGCATCCTTTCTGTCTATGACCTTCCAAAATACATGGTCGTCCTTGTAAAACTCCCGTTCTAAGCGTTCCCAGGCATCATAATCCAAATCCGCCTCTTCCAAATACTGATAAATTCGCTCCGCACTTGAGGTTTTGATTTTCTCTTCCAATCTTTTGGAAGGTATTCTCCTCGATATTCCCCCTGCAGGTCTTTTTCAGTAAATCACATCCAAAGAATCCAGCACATATTCCACATGAATATCACAGGCCATGTTCCAAAGTTCTTCTTTCTTATCTTCATTTTTAAACATGTGCCGGAAAAGGCAATGGAGCAGGCTATGCATATAAAGACGATTTAACTTCTGTGGACTTTCCATAAAAAGCTGAAAAATAAACCCGGATGAAAATGAATCTCTCCCTCTGTTTCTATCCCTTTGGGTATTAAAAATCCATCTCATAGGGAAGCTTATCCAAAGCCCTGGCCAAGTGCCGCATGGAAAGGCTTAGTTCATAACGAGATTGATTTTAAAATCCTCTTTGCCAAGGTCATTTAAACTTCCCTGAGCGGTAGGACGTCGTTCTTCCCTTTTTCCCTTCATTTTCCTTCCTTTCCATACACAATTTCACAAGATTACTATATCCACGAGAATTTCAGTCGATTAGTGAACATTATCCCGCATCGTTTCTTCCAAATCATTCTTCCCTAAACTTTTCCTCTTACAAATCCGAAATATCAAAAGAACATCTCCTCCTTTTTCTTGGGAAAATGCTTTTCCTGATAAGCCAAAAACAGGGCCGTAAGCTCCGGACGCTCCTGCTTCCACAAGAGAGAAAGAGCCTTCTCACAGGCCTCCTTAGACAAAAATTTCCAAAAGACAAATAATAACGAATCCACCTCTTCTCCCTCTTCCAAGAGGAAAATGGAAATTCTCCTTCTTCTTTCAAAAAATGAAGATACTCTTCCTTCGCCCAGTCCAGTAACTCCATAGGATATCGGAGTCTGCAAAGAGCAATCAACACCGCCGCCTCTTTGGTATCATAGGTAGCCCTTTGAAAATGCTTATCATAAAGACGAAAATCTGATTTGAGAACGACCTACTGTTTGCCTGTAGCTGTAGCCGCGTCCCTCTCATCGTATCGTGAATCTGCCTGGCCATGGTATTTTCCCGGACCTTATCCACATATCCGGGAAAAAGCAGGGCACACTCCCCTTTTTCCATCGTCAGATGCAGAAGAATCTGCCTGTCACTGTCCCCTAAGATATCTCTAAGAATCTGAAAACGTCCCTCTCTAAGCAAATGTACATCAATTTCCTGCAGACTTCTGCACTGCCGGAAAGCTGCCGTCATAATACTCTTCAATGCTGTCAAAGAGACGAATATGAGAAAGGTGAACACAGTTAAAAAAGGAAAAACTTCTTAGGGTGTGCACCGTCTCCGGAAGCTCCACCGAGCATAAATCCTCCCTGCCGTCAAAGGCATGGCTGCCAATCACCCGTACCGGAAGCATGAGTCCCGCTTCGATTTTCCACCATTTTCGGAATCAGCAAATGCCGGATACGACCCTCGTATCCGGTGATTTCCGCATATTTTCCATTTCGATCTTCTTTCTCTTCAAAGAGAAATCCCATACTTTCCCCTTATTCCCCATATTTCAACACTCTATTTCAGAAGATTTATAATCTCACCCAACATTTTATAATCTTCCACTACATTTTATAATCTTCCCTACATGAAGAAGTTCATAGCAAAGGAGAGATTGCACGATACCCGTAGGATACTCGTTAAGAATAAAAAATCCCATTCGCAGAATTCTAACACAGAATTGCGAATGGGAAAATCTCTTGATTCAATTCCTTTATTAAATCTTTCCAACTAAGTCAATTCCGGGCTTCAAGGTCTTTTCTCCCGGTGTCCATCTTGCAGGGCAAACTTCATTGCCATGCTCAGCTACAAACTGGCAGGCCTGAACCTTACGAAGAAGCTCATCCGCATTTCTTCCGATATTTCCGGCACTTACTTCATAGGTTACAATCTTTCCTTCCGGATTCACGATGAAGCTTCCTCTTTCTGCAAGGCTTCCGTTCTCCGGAAATACTTCAAAGGCCTTGGAAAGGCTATGGCTGGGATCGGAGAGCATCGAGAGCTTAATTTTTCCAATCTTGGAAGATGCATCGTGCCAAGCCTTATGCACGAAATGGGTATCGGTAGATACGGAATAGATTTCACAGCCAATCTTCTGAAACTCCGCATACTTGTTCTGCAAATCTTCCAGCTCTGTAGGACAAACAAAGCTAAAATCCGCGGGATAGAAAAAGAATACAGACCACTTTTCCTAAAATGTCCTTCTTCTCCACAGTGCAAAAAGCTGTCCTTGTGGTAAGCGTTAACCGAAAAAAATCCTCCACTTCCTTGTTTAATAATGACATACTACCTCCTTTTTCTATAATCTGTTACCGCTTTGGGGTAACAGAAGTTTTAAAACAATAATTATTATCATTATTTTATAGGAGTATTCTATCATTGTCAATGCAAAAAAATACAGCCGACTTTTTGCTGTTGCTCTTTTTATTTTTTTACAAAATAGATTCCGTAAGTTCATCCAGCGTCTTTCCGTAGGCCGGTAAAAACTCCTCCATAAAAATACGAAGCTCCGGAAGCTCCTTCGCCAGATTTTCTATGATCTTTTCTGTGGATTGTAAAGCTGTGGAAAATTCCTGATTGCCGGCTCTGATTTCCTCCCTACACTTAATTAAGGCGGAAAGCTTATCCGCTGCCTTTAAAAAGCCCTATTTTTCATAGGGCGGTATTCTCCTCCTCAGCCGGGAAGAACAGTTCCCTGTACGCCCCCTGCATATCCTTAGGCAAAGCCAGAAGCAATTGCTCCTCCGCCTCCTTTTCCACTTCTTTATAGGCGGCACGAAGAGTTTCCTTTCCATATTTTACGGAGTGGGCATATCTCCGGTGAGGATTTTCGGAGGCATCATGATACAAGGCTCTCAAGGCTGAGTTTTTTTCCGGAGAGCTTCTTTTCCCAGGCGAAGATTTTCCTATGGTCGCCAAGGCATGGCTTAAAATTGCCACCTCCAGGCAATGCTCGGAAAAGATTCTCTTCCCTGGCATTTCGCATCAAAGCCCAGCGGTCAATGTATTTCATTCGGGAAAGCAGGGCAAAAGGAATAGATCAAGTTGTTCTCCTTTCTTAGTTCCTTCAATTATTCAAAGGCTTTTTCTTCTTTCATAATTCCTTCGATTATTCAGAAGCTTCTTCTTTCATTGTTCCTTCAATTATTCAGAAACTTTTCTTCCTTTCTCATCCATCTTCATTTTCGAAAATCAATAAAAGGGCAAAAAGCAGAGTAATAATAAAAGCAAAATGCAGAATCAGGAAGAAGGAAAAATGGTTCTTCTCATTTTCATTCAGAAGGAAGTAAATGGTAGCCGGGGGCAAAGATAAAACAGGCTCCTGTACCCTTCCCCCAGTGCCTTCCCCTTCTCCTCTTTCCAACGCTTGGCAATGCTTCCTTCCAAAAAATACGCCAAGGCCATGGAAGAAAGGCAGTAGACGAAAAGAATGGTTATCTGCCAGGGCAGAAATCCTGTGGAAGAAAAGAGAAGACGAAAGATTACCGCCGCAAGGGGCGGACAAATGCTTAACATCAGACATAAAAATTCCTGATCCGGAGCACTTGGCTTTGCCTCCTTTCCCTTTTTGGAAAAGAGAAGAATTTCTCTTTTTCTGAAGGATTCTTCTCATCTGCATAGACTCTTCCGCTTCTGTCTTGTTCCGCTGTCCTTCCGGGTTTTGGGAAGACTTTGCCTCTTCCGCCCAAAGCTTTAAAAGCTCCTCCGGAATCTTCCTGCCACAGCCTTTACAAACCTTATCCCCCTTCTTTAACTCCGTGTAGCAATACCCGCAGACCTTTTTCGGCGTAATACGAATGACGGGAGTCTTACAATAGGGGCATACAGTAGCCGAATCTTCAATTTCCTTTTGACAATGCTTACATATCATGAAACACATCCTCTTCATAGGCATAGGGAAGAATTCTCTTCTTCCATTCCGCTTCTTCCAGTTCCTCAATTCTTCTTTTGGAGGGAAAAATAACGTCCCTCCCGTCCTTCTTCCTCCCACCAAACCCGAAAGACTTCCGCATCCGATTCCTGATGCTTTAACAGCATCTCCTGCATCAATATCCTAAGTTCTCTTTGCAACTCTTCTATTTGCAGACTCTCTATCTCTATCTGCGGATCTTCTCTTCGAGAGACCGTGCTTCGCAGATTTTCTCTTTGCAACGCTTCTTCTTTCATTCGATTCTCTTTTCGTTTACTGTGCTTATTTTCTTAAAAACACAATACTTTCTTTGCGAGAAAAAGGAAGACCAACATCCCTGTCTTCCTTTTCCTTGGTAAATTCCTTTAAAAATTCTGAACTTATTACGAATGCAAAATATCCTTATCCTGTTCGCTTACTTACAGCTCTTTCGTTTCTTAATATTATCTTCTTCTATCCATCAAGCGAAGGATACGAATAAAGAGGTTAATGATATCCATATACAGCTGTAATGCAGTATAGCAAGCATAGCTTGGAGTGGAAGGATACTGCTGTCCTCTAGCCCAGTCATAACCTACATACAAGGAGAAAATAAAAATACCGATTAGTAAGAAAATATCGGGATAAAAAATTCCCATAAAGAAAGTTACCAGCTCAGCTACCGCCAAGCCGATTAAAGCTATGAACAGTACTTTTCCTATGGATAGGAAAGCATTCGGCATAAATACCGCCGCAACCGTCATAGTAAGAACCACCACAAAGGTTAATACCGCCGCAATAAAAATCAAATGGGCAGGATAAAACATCAAGGTCAAGGAGAGAATAGCTCCAAAGCCTAAAACATTCATAGCGTAACCGATGATGGACAGAAGGTAATTTCCCTTTGTCGCAATCCAGCTCCCTACCAAACAGGTGACGAAAAACCCTATTGTAAATATTACAGGGTGAACAGAATAAACCTGCGGAAATACGTAGGGCAGTCTGAAGCACAAAAACGAGGTAAGTGCTAAACCGAAGAGCAGATGCACACCAATCAGTACATTATACTGCCTTCTGAAAGCTCACGCTGGTAGGAAGGAAGCTCTTCCTCTGCCGCCAGTTCTGCATATTATCATTTTCATAATTGTTCATGTTGTTCATATTCTCCATGAAGTCCTCCTTTTCAGAATCTTCTACAGTATAGCATAGAAATACTATTTTGCATCATAATTTCAAAAGAAATTAAGTTTTTCCCATCTCTCCCTTTTCCAAAGTAAACCAAAAGTCCACTCCGGTTAAAGTATTTTTACAACCGCATTCCTGATGATGGCTATCCATAATGGCCTTTTACAATACTAAGCCCCAGGCCGGAGCCGCCGTAGGAACGGGAATGGGCCTTATCCACCTTGTAAAATTTCTCAAATACTCTGGGTAAATCCTCTTCGGGAATGGGATTTCCGGTATTTCGTACATGGATTTCCACCGTCTTTTGTCCCCGATTTTCCGTATAAACGCTAATTTGCTTCCGCTCTCCCACATGGTGAATGGCATTTTGCAGATAATTCATCAAGACTTCTTCCACCTTGAACTCATCCCCCCAAAGGAAAAGCCCCTCCGGAATATCCACCTCCACGGAAATCCCTTCCTGTTTCAAAAGAATCTCCATGGTGCTGAGTACCCCTTGGTAAGCTTTGGCCATATCCAGAAGACTGAAATCCGGTAAATCCTTTCCCTGCTCCATGGCGGAAAGACTCATCAATTCCTTTGCCATGTGGTTCATTCGCTTCGCCTCATCCACAATCACGGAGGAATAATAGGCTCTGCTTTCTTCATCTTCACAAAGTCCCTCTCCCAATCCCTCCGCATAGCCCATAATCAGGGCAATAGGGGTCTTTAGCTCATGGGAAACATTGGCCACAAATTCCTGTCGTTTCTGATCAATCAGATTTTTATTTTCTATATCGCTTTGCAGTTCATTGTTGGCTTTTTTTAAATCTCCTATGGTATCCTCCAGCCTTTGAGAAAGGCTGTTCATGGACTCTCCCAAAACCTCGATTTCCTCCAGATTGCTCCCCTGAAAACGGGCGGTGAAATCCAGTTGGCTCATCTTTTGGGAAAGTTTTGCCAGCTCCTTTAAAGGTCTTGTCACTCTTCGTCCGGTAAAATACACCGCCAAGGTACCGAAGAACAGAATACTGCCTCCTAAAAATAAGAGAAGATAGTTAAAGAAGGATACCGCTTCCCTTAAGCTGGCCAGGGGCATGGACATCATAAAGGAGGTACTGTTGTTGGAAAAATATCCCCAGGCCTCAAGGTACCCTGTCTCCTTTATTCTCTCCCTTGGTTTTCACAATGGAAAAATTATCTCCCTTGCTTAAAATCTTCCTCGTATCTCCATCCGCCTTTCCGAAAAATATAGGAGTAGAGCCTGTGAATCAGGAATGGGGATTGGCAGAGGAGGTATACACCCGTCGCTACTGTCATCCATCACTATAATGGAGATATTTTCCTTCTCCGTTAAAAAGCGAACATATTTGCTGGCGGCAGTTTCCTTCCCTTCCTGACTTTCCGCTTCCGTAGGAAAGTCCTTGGAAAAGCCCTCTCCCTGCTGCAAAATCCGGTCCAGCTCCATATAGCCTTCTCCAGCACATGCACCTTTCGTTTTTCATAAAGGCTTTCCAGAAAAAAGCTGTTTCCCACCAGAAGAAGAATCAAAAGCATGGAAAACACAAAGGCAAAAAGCAGGGTAAAGCGCCTTTGCAAACTGTTTCGTTTTCGACATTTTTCAGCCAAGATACCCTCCTATTCCACCTCGAATTTATAGCCCATGCCCCAAACCGTCTTGATATACTCTCCCTTGTCCATTAACTTGGCACGAAGCTTTTTCACATGGGTATCGATGGTTCTGGCATCTCCAAAGTAATCGTAGTTCCAAACGTTGTTAAGAATTTTTTCTCTGGACAAGGCAATACCCTTATTTTCCACAAAATACTGCAAAAGCTCATATTCCTTAAAGCTAAGCTCTATAGGCTTTCCGTCCACCGTAACGCTGTGGGCCGCCTCATCAATCACGATGCCTCCCACCTCCAAAAGCTCTTCCTTCTGCACCCCGGAACGGCGAAGTCAAAGCCTCCACTCTCGCCACCAGAATCTTCGGGGAGAAGGGCTTGGAAATGTATTCATCCGCCCCGTAATCAAAGCCCTTTAACTCATCATTTTCCTCGGAACGGGCAGTCAGCATAATCACCGGTACCTTGGAATGCTCACGAATGGTCTTTAAGGCGGTCCAACCGTCCATCTTAGGCATCATAACGTCTAAAATAATCAGGGCAATGCTTTTCTCCTTGAAAAATAAATCAATGGCTTCCTCTCCGTTTCCGGCCAAAAGCACTTCGTAGTCCTTCATTTTCAGAAAGTCCTTCAGCAATTTCTGCATTCTTTCTTCATCATCCACCACTAAAATCTTAATCTTTTCCATTTCGCCCCTTCCTACCCTCCTAAAAGCTCCGGAATAAAGCGGGAGGGTTTTACCTTTTTACTGTATCGTTCTTTTGTGACATAGATGTGAATTTTCTTTCTGGCTCTGGTCAATGCCACATAAAAGCTTCTTCTTTCTTCTTCCAGTTCTTCTTGGGTTTTGGCTCTTCCATCCGGAATAATCCCCTCGATGCAGTCCGGCAAGAAGACCTCATCAAACTCCAGTCCCTTTTGCCCCGTGGTAGGTCATGATCCGAACCCCTTCCCGCTTTCTTCCTTCTGCCTTTTGCAGGCAGTCCGCATTGAATTTCTCCACAAAACGGAAAAAGGCTTCCACTCCCTCCGTCTGCTCCGCCATGGCCGTAAGCTCCTCCAAAAGACTTTGCAATTCCTCAAAGTCCCGGTTTTTCTTCTTGGCAAAGCTTTCCAAATATTGCTCATAGCCCATATCTTTTCGGATAAAAAGGATTCTTTTCCTGTACCGAAGCTCCTGCATTTTTCTGAAGCTGAGCTTCTAAAAGGAGCAGGGCTCTTTCCTCTTTTCTTCCTCTGTAAGCCTTTTTCAAGTCTGAAAAGGGGCTTTCCTCCCTTTGGATTTTCTCCCGAAGCAAGCCCCGATAGGGTTTATTCAGGATTTGCAGAAGTTCTCCCCTGCTTTCAATATTCATGCTCAGGCGAAGATAGGCCAGAATATCCTTTCCCACAAAGTGCTGAAAGACATTTTGCACATCTTCCGTAAGACTGTAAGGAATTCCTCGTTCCATAAAGAGAGGCAGTAAGGCGGGGATTTGCTTTCTGCTTCTGCAAAGAATAGCCATCTCTTCCAAAGGACAACCCTCTTCCTTCGCTTCTTCAATATGCTGGAGTAAAAGTCTTGCTTCTTCCTTTCCGGTGGCTAAGGCATAGTACTTGGCCTTCCCACCGCTTCCCTGCCTGCCCTGAAGCTTCTTTTGAAAACGCTCCTTATTCTTTCCGATGAGCCTCTTGCTTAGCTCCACGATTTCCCTATAGGAACGGAAATTATCACTTAAAAAAATCCTTTCACAGTTCGGATAGTCCTTGGTAAAGGAGAGAAGAATTCCCGGGCTGGCTCCCCGAAAGCCGTAAATGCTTTGATCCTCATCCCCCACCACAAAGAGGGCATTGGGAGATTTTGCCAAGGTCTTGATAATCTCATACTGCACCAGAGAAAGGTCTTGAAATTCATCCACAAGGATGTGGGAAAAACGACTCTGCCAGACCTTTGCCAGGTCTCCTTTTTCCATTAGGATACGAAGTACCTCTAAAAGCAGATCCTCAAAATCCAGCTTTCCCCTCTTCTTCCTGCTCTCCTCATAAAAATGATAGAGGGCAAGAAAATCCTCCTGCTTCTCCTTTTGCAGGTAGGCAATTCTTTCCCTTTCTCCTATAGATTTAAAATAAGAAATCCGGGCAATCAGGCCGGGAAGCAGCCCTGCACTCCTCCTCGAAGAATCCCTTTTTCCAAATAATATTGGGAAAGCCAGTCCATCTTCTCATAAAGATTCACAAGATCTTCTTTTTTTGTAGCCCAGGTCCTCTCGAAGGAGGGAAAAGCAAAGGGCATGAATGGTGGAAAAATCTCGGTCTTCCTGCCCTAATCCCCATTTTCCGGAAAAAGCGTTCCTCCATCTCCTTACTGGAAGCTCTGGTAAAAAGAAAAGAAGCAGGATTTTTTCCGCCGGAACTCCCCTTTCCAAAAGGGTGCAAAGACGCTCCGTAAGCATCGGTGGTTTTCCCGGAACCCGGTCCCGCCACCACCAGGGCCTTCTCCGCCCCCTGTCTCTATCGCCTGTCTTTGCTCCCGGGTAAATTCCATGAATACCTGCCTGCTCCTTTCCCAATGCACTGCTGTCTTTTATATTAAGAATTATAGGCTATTGGAGAAGTGGCTTCAATCTAATCTTAATTTACTTTCTTAAATAAGCTAGCGAGAGCGTGCCCGATTTCAGACCCATACGGAATAATCACGGTGTAGATTGTTTACAAATTCCCACAAAAAAAAAGACAAAAGGCAAAGCTCTTGTCTTTTTCCTTAAAATCTTACTGCTTGGGAACCGCCACGAACACTTCCTCGTAAACTCTTCCCTTCTGGGTAAGGGCTCTGGCTTCCGCCATGGTGTCAAAGTAAATATCCACCATCTTTTCCCTTTACACCGGAACCAATGTCTTCCACGGTATATACGGTATCACCGATAAAAATCTTGGTTCCCAGTGGCAGTACCGTTAAGTCTGCCGCAATGGTATGCTTCGCTTGAGTCTTTGCTCCGGAATAGGTCATTCCGTCTCCGCTGTATCCTACCAGCTGGAACTTTCCAAGGATGCACCCTTTGTATAGTTTGCACTTTCTGCTGTTCCCTGACTGATTTCATTGGCAAGCCCTTCAGGGATATCGGTAAAATTCAATAACATCTTCTTTGGCTACAGGGGCGCTCCCACTTCTTCCGCCCTTCCCACAATGGAAAAGGAAGAAAGTAACATCAGGCTACTCAAGGAAAAACGATTCCTTTTTGATTTGTTTAAGCATAAAAATCCTCCTTGCTTTCTGCATTCTAGCACAGAGGAATTCTGTTTTTCTTTCATTTATCTTACAAAATCGCAAAAAAATCCGTTTTTTATGAATTTCTGGTGATTTTCTCTAAAAAATCCTGCTTCTTTCCCCATAGAAAAAACACTAAAAAGAGTATTTCTTCCGGGGCAGAGCATGAAAAGCTCTTAAGGCAAAAGATTCTCCGCCTGATTCGCCAATAGAAGCTCTAAAGCCAAACTGTCAGAGATTCTTCCCTTTTCTGTTCTCTTCTTCTAAACGAAGTAAACTATGAAAGAGATTTTGCAAGCCGGACTGGGTATAGGTTCTGGCCTGGCCGATATACTTTCGAACTCTCCAGGAATCCATGGAAAGCCGAGTTTCCATCTCTCTCTCCCGAAGTCCTTCTGTCAAATATTCTCTGACCACAAGAAGCTTTTCCACATTTTTTCGAATCAGATTTTGAATTTTCGCCGGTTTTTCCTCCAAACGCAGAAGGTCTCCGTAATATTGAAAGACCTTTTCCTGATCTCCCCGGCCTAGGGCCTCAATCAAGTCAAAAACTCTGTCCTCCGGCAGCTTCTCCACCACCGCTTCCACCGCCTCTTGGGTGATTTCTTCTCCATCTCCGATATAATCCACGCAGTTCTTACAGGCATTGACAATGCGATACAGACTACTGCCGCTTCTGGATAGGAGGAGTCCAAGGACATTTTCCCGAATCTTCTTTCCTTCCTTTTTCAACTGCTGCAGGGCAAAACGCTGGAGAAAAGCTTGATCCTGCTCCATACAGGCAAGACAGAGTCCTCTCTCCTTAACTACCTTATAGAGACTGCTTCGTTTGTCTACTTTTTCTTCAATAAACAATAGGACTGTTTTCTTTTGGGGCTGTTTTTCAAATACTGAATAAAATCTTCTGAAAGTTTTTTTCTGCCGCTACTTTTCCCCTGAAAAACCATAAGTCGGTATGGGGCGAAGAAGGGCAGGGTTTCCACCGCGGAAATCAGTTCATCCGTAGGGGGAAGTTCCTCCACCACCATAGAGTTGATACCTTCATTTTCCGAAAAGGCTTGGAAGAAGGCTTTCTTATAATAGGACAGCAAATAATCCTCCTCCCCATAGAGGAGATAAAGGGGCAGAAAATTCTTTTCTTTCAGCTGTTCCTGAATCTTCTTCTGTGCCTCCAGAAACTCTTCTCTTTCTCCTTTTTTATATCCCAAACTGTCCTCCTTGCCGAAAAAAATGCTCTGTGCTAAAGTGGAGAAAAACATTGAAAAGGAATCTCCATGGAAAAGTACCGTACCCTACTGGAATCATTTGAAAAACGAGGGAAAAAAACCTCTTGCATTATATCTACATATCCCCTTCTGTGCAAGAAAATGTGCCTACTGCGATTTTCTCTCCTTTCCTTCCGGGGAGGAGCAAAAAATCGCCTACATGGCAAAGCTCCGGGAGGAATTGGAATGGCGAAGCAGGGATTTTCAAAAGGGGCAGTATGAGGTCCTCTCCCTCTTTATCGGCGGAGGCACCCCCAGTGCCGTACCATACGAAGAAATTGAAAAAACCATGGAAGTGATCCGAAACTGCTATCCTATCTATTCCGATTGGGAAGCCAGCATTGAGTGCAACCCGGAATCCGCAAGTAAGGAGGCTTTAGAAGCTTATCAGCGCTCCGGTATTAACCGTCTTTCTTTCGGTTTACAAAGTACACAGGAGGAGGAGCTTCGTTTTCTGGGAAGAGAACATGATTTTTCCGCCTTCTTAAGAGCTTATCAGGAGGCCAGAAAGCTGGGCTTTAAAAATATCAATGTGGATTTAATGAACGGAATTCCTTACAGACTTCCGAAAGCTATAAAAGGACCTTGAAAAACATCAGTCTCTTAAAGCCGGAGCATCTTTCCATTTACAACTTAATTATCGAAAAAGGGAACTCGCTTTTATGCCTTAGCCAAAGAGGGAAAAGTCGCCCTTCCTCCGAGGAAGAACTTTTGAAATGGATGCCCTTACGAAGGAATGGACCGGTAAAAATGGGCATGTCTCCCTATGAGGTTAGCAATTATGCCAAGGAGGGCTTTTTCCGTGCACAACTACGGCTACTGGTCCAATGTTCCCTACCTGGGCTTTTGGTATTCATTCCTCTTCTTATTTTTCAGCATAAGCGGTGGAAAAATACAAATAAGCTCCCCCTATACCTCTCTTTACCCTTTTTCGAAAAAGGAGATTCTTCCGCTGTCCAGTCGGGGCAAAGGTCTGTTGAAAAAAGCATTGACGAGACTTCTTCCTCTTCTACTTTTCTAAGTTTGCAAAAGCAAAAAAGCCGCCCCTCCATCGAGGAACAGCTTTGTGAAGATGTGCAAGTCTTAACGAAAGAAGAGGAAATGGAAGAGTTCTTCTATCTAGGCTTGCGAAGAACCGCCGGCGTTTCCGAAATCGACTTTGTGAAACGCTTTTCCGTTGATATGCATAAGATATTCGGTGCTGTGCTGGAAAAACAATGTAAGGAAGGCTATCTGCTCCATGACAATGCCCACTATCGTTTTACCGAAGTGGGCATGAATCTTTCCAATGTTTTGCTGGCAGAATTTTTACTTTAAAAACTTTCCGGAGGCTGGCTGCAAAAATCACAGGGCTTACGGAGATATTATGACATCTAACGATCCCGGTAGATATCATTTTCTTCATCATACATCATGGCCTGATTTCTGCCATGATACTTTGCGTCATACAGAGCCCGATCTGCCCGTTTTACCACCTCTTCCGCGTCCTCATCACTTTCATGAAAGCCGGAATAGCCTATGGAAACGGTCATATTCAGCTCTTCCTCTCCATGCTTTAATCGGGTGGCTTGCCACCGCTTCACAAATTTTGTTGCAAACCTTTTTCCGCATAAAGATCATTTTAAATCATACAGTACACAAAGGAACTCATCTCCTCCCCATCGAATTACATCGTCGGAGGAACGCACCGTCTCCTGAATCACCTTCACCAAGTGCTGTAGACATTGGTCTCCAAAGCTGTGGCCGTAGCGGTCATTATAGCTCTTGAAATAATCCACATCCATCATCAAAATCTTGGCATTGACTCTATGGTTTTACTAACGGTTATAACTATGCTCCAAGATACGCTTTCCGGCCTTTCGGCTTTTTGCCCCGATAGCTCATCCATGGCATTTTTCCTCTGAAAAGCTCCTGAATTCTGGAAACATACTTCCGTCTGGAACGGTAAAACAGCACCAGATTCAAAGACACAATCACAAAAGAGTGAAAATACCGCCTAAAAAGAACAGAATTCGATAGTTAATCTTCTGTATCGTTTTGTCCATATAATGGACATCCTTCTTAATATCCTCCACATCCAAATCCATGGAAATAACCCAGTCATAGGGCTTATAAAGCTTAGAGTAGATGATTTTTTCATCCACCTCTTCTCCCGCCTCATTACGGAAAAACGATCTTGGTAAAAACCTGTCCATCCCGTAGAATTCCATCTAATTCTTCCTTATTATGAAAAATTCCGGAAAGCTTCTCGTTGGTGGAAAGGTATTTCCCCTCCATGCTCTTGTCTCTGGGGTGCATCAGGGTGACTGCATAATTGTCTCCCCCTTCATAGTTCAAGACCTTTTTCACCCAGATATAACTGTTTTCCCCATAATAATGCTGGTCAATACTTTGTCGGAAAAGCTTTTCCGCCTGCTCTTTCGGCAAAGCATCATGCAGATCATCCAAATCCTGCACCAAATTATCTACAGTTTGCTGGATATATGCCTTTTTCTGATCCAGGGTGATTCCCTCCATGGATCTCCGGTAAGAGGTCGGATATAGACCAAAAGCAAAAACAAAAACAGAATAGCCTGTGTAGAAGCTATCACAATTAAAAACGCAACTGAGCCTATTCCCTTTTCTTCTTCTTTTTTATTCATCTTCTTCCTTTAGTTTTTCTCTGTAGAAAGGGCAGAATAAGCTCCTGTACTTTCCCTGATTTTTCGGACAATGTCCTTTCCGGCACTTCCCTGTGCAGGGCGTTTACTTACTGAATATGGCGAATCCAACCCTCCGGGGCTTCCATTTTCTCCATCCTGTATCGCAATAAAGGGTTCTATATAACTCATCCATAATTTTTCCGGCTTCTCCATACCGCTGGGAAGCAAATTTCTTCCTCATGATTCTGAATTTTTACCTACCGGAGAAATCACTGTCGCGGTACCGCAAAAGTCCGCACTCCTTAAAAGCTTTTCAGTTCCTCCAAACGGACAGCTCTCTCCTCCACCGGAATGTGAAGAATATGCTCTGCTACGTAGATTAAAAGATTTTCTGGTAATGGAAGGTAGAATAGAATCGGACTTCGGTACCACCAAACGATCCTTTTTCATCTACGAAAAGCACATTGGCACCACCGGTTTCTTCCACAAACTCCCTCTTTCCCGCATCCAGATAAAGATTTTCCGTAAATCCCTTTTTCCACCGCAATTTCACGGAAGTAAACTCATAGCATAGTTTAATCCTGCCTTAATGGCTCCGGTTCCATGGGGAGCCGCCCGGTCAAAAATCGGAAATCATCAGCGCGATGGTACCGCCCTCCCTTAAAAATAAGGGCCAACAGGGGTGGTAAAAATACGGAAGGTATATTCATCCGCAGGCTTTTTACCCTCGATGACGATGCCGGAGGCAAATTCATAGGGACGGATATACAGAGTCGCTCGGATCCAAAGGGAGGAACCCAGTCCACGTTGGCTTTTACGGTTTCATCCAAGGCTCTAAGAAACGATCCCGGGAAATCCCTGGCATCTCCAGAAATTCAGCGGAATGAAACATTCTTTCCGCATTCATATCCGGACGAAAGCAGACGATGGGAGCCATCCTTCCAGCGATAGGCCTTTAAGCCTTCAAACACCTGCTGGCAATACTGCAGAATTCCTGCGGACTCATTGAGCACCACATTACTGTCTTCGCTAAGACAGCCTGCATCCCAAGCCCCTCCTTCCAATAGGAAATGTAACGCTTATCGGTTTTTATGATATGCGAACCCAATGTTTGCGTAATCCAAGTTCTTTGCCATCTTCTTACTCCTCCTATTATTCTCGTCTACTTTTTCTTACTATTATTAATATTGTTTCAAAATGAATGGAAAAATGCCGTCTAGTCCTCATCCAGCTTTTAGCACGGACATGAAAAGCGCTTTTGGGGAATTTCCACGTTACCGAACTGTCGCATACGCTTCTTTTCCTTCCTTCTGCTTCTCCAAAAGCTTCTTCTTTCGAGAAATATCTCCGCCGTAGCACTTAGCCAAAACGTCCTTACGAAGGGCTTTCACAGTTTCTCTTGCCACCACATGACCGCCGATTGCCGCCTGAATGGGAATCTCAAAAAGCTGTCTGGGGATTTCATTCTTCAGCTTCTCACATTTTTCTTTCCTCTTTCGTAGGCAGAGCCTGCGTGGACAATGAAAGGAAAAGGGCATCAATCTGTCGCTTGTTCACCAAAAATATCCAGCTTCACCATCTTACCTTCCTGATAGCCCTTTAATTCATAGTCGAAGCTTGCATAGCCCCGGCTCCTGGATTTTAGGGGCATCAAAGAAGTCATAGATAATCTCGTTTAAGGGTAAATCATACTTCAAAAACCGCTCTGGTTTGATCAATGTATTCCGTACTCTTATAGATGCTCTTCGCTCCTGGACAAAGAGTCATAATGGCTCCCACAAATTCCGAGGTCACCATAATTTCCGCCTCCACAATGGGCTCTTCCATATGGGCATCTCCGCCGGATCCGGAAGATTGGAAGGATTGGTCAGCTCCATCATGGAGCCGTCCGTCTTATACACATGGTAAATAACGGAGGGCGCCGTGGTTACCAGATCCAAATCGTACTCTCTTTCCAATCTTTCCTGTACCACATCCAGATGCGACAAGCCTAGAAATCCGGCAATGAAAGCCGAAGCCCAAAGCCGCAGAGGTTTCCGCCTCATAATTCAGTGCCGCGTCATTTAATTGTAGCTTTTTCCAAAGCATCCCGAAGATCCGGATATTTCTGGCTGTCGGAGGGATAGATTCCGCAGTATACCATGGACTGCACCTTCTTATAACCGGGAAGGGCTTCCTTCGCAGGCTTATCCACAGTGGTGACCGTATCACCTACTCTAGCATCCCGGATATTTTTTTAATGGATGCGGTAATATAGCTCACCATACCGGGAGTCAATTCCTCCCCGGGGATAAACTGTCCGCGCGCAAAGGTTCCCACCTCTGTTACGGTAAATTCCGCACCGGTGGCCATGAAACGAATATTGCTGCCTCTTTTAACGCTACCTTCCTTAATTCTGCAGAAAAATGATAACCCCTTATAGCTGTCATATAAAGGAGTCAAAACCAGGGCCTGCAAGGGATTCTCAATGGAACTGCCGGGAGGAGGAAGACGCTTTACCACCGCTTCCAATACCTCTTTCACATTCAAACCGGTTTTCGCGGAAATTCGGGGAGCATCCAGGGCTTCAATCCCTGATAACGTCCTCAATTTCATGGGCTACCAGATCCGGATCCGCAGAGGGCAGGTCTACTTTATTGATGACCCGGAATAATTTCCAGATTATGATCTAAAGCCAAGCAGGTATTGGCCAAAAGTCTGGGCCTGAATTCCTGTGTGGCATCCACCACCAAAATAGCACCGTCACAGCCGCCAATGCACGGCTTTACCCTCATAGTTAAAGTCCACGTGTCCGGGAGTATCAACAAGGTTGAAGATGTATTCTTCCCATCCTCCGCCTTATACACAATACGAACGGTCTGGGATTGATGGTGATTCCTCGCTCCCGCTCAATATCCATATTGTCCAGAACCTGAGACTGCATCTCTCTTTCCGTCAAGGTGCCTGTCATTTCAATGATACGATCCGACAAAGTGGATTTTCCGTGATCGATGTAGGGCGATAATACAAAAATTGCGAATTCGCTCTTGCTTAATTTTTCCATTCTGTCTCCTATAAAGAAGGAATAGGGTTTTCCTTTCCTAAATCTAAGGCATATCCCCATAAAACTCATCTTTCATGCAATAGAATCATTCGAACTATACCATAAGAAGGAAGATTTTTCCACAAAATGCTATTGCTGTATTTTTCCTCCTGTATTTATACTACATTTTATCTCTGTATTTCCTTTATTTTTCTGCATACACGCCTTGACAGTTCTAGCTGTTTTCGCTATTATTGTTGCGTATGCTTTTCAAACTGTCCGTGTCCAGATATTTGAAAACAAGAGAGAATACAAGAATACATTCTATTTTGTTCCATAGGATTTTGTTTTTCGCAGCAGGAAAGTCTTATGGAAGAAAAGGGTTTTTAATCATGGCAAATATCAAATCTGCAAAAAGAAATTCAGGTAGCGGCACAGAGAAATGAAAGAAACAAGGCAATCCGTTCCGAAGTAAAGACTTACATGAAGAAGGTTTTCACTGCTGTAGAGGCCGGTGACAAGGCAACTGCCGAGACCATGTTGGTTAAGGCACAGAAGAAGATTGCAATGGCACGTAGCAAGGGCATCTACAAGGCTAACAACGCTTCTCGTAAGATTTCTCAGATTTACACAGCTGTAAACAAGATGCAGTAAACTGCATAAAAGGCTCCCCTATTTTGGGGGAGTTTTTATTCTTTTTCGGCTTTGGAATTAGGATAGGGAAAATATCTTTTTATTTTCAATATTTTCTTTACGGCTTCCATGCTTCTAACTTTTCTTTTTCGCATTTGTTTTGTATTCTTTTTGCATTCTTTTTGCATTCTTTTTGCATTCACAGGCTGTTCATCATCCATAATATTTATCTTTAACTTCTTCTATCCAAGGAGCACAATATGTTTCTTTTCCCTGTCCCCTATTCTTTTTGGCTCTCTTTGTCTCTATTGGGAGAATTGATTCTTACTCCCGAAATTCCTTTTTCCTACCGTTTCTTATTCCTTTTTCCCTGTTGTTTCTATCCCTCTTTCTCTTCCGGAAAAAGAAAAATCGGCTGTTTTTTTGCTCCCTCCTTTGCCTTACTCTGTTTATGCTAAATTTCTATTCCGTAAATCATCGTTACCGGACGGAAAGAGAAAGCATTGACTATATCCTTCCTTTACAGGCTGTACTGAGAGGTAAAGTGATGTATGTCGAGGAGCAGGAAAAGAAATGGAAGCTCCTTCTCAGTGCATGTATCGTAAATACCGCCTTGGAAAAAGAATTCTTCTTTAAAGAATGAAGAAAAATATCAAAAAGAAATGATCTGCACTTTCAAAAAGCTGATTCTTTATCTCCCGAAGGAATCCACTGGGGAAAGTTCTATGCCCCTTCCGCTTCCGGGACAAATCTGCTCTGTAAAGGTCATTTTTTAGAGCTAGCCCTGCCACCAACGAAGGGGAGTTTTCTATCCCTCCTATTATAAGGGGGAAGGAATTTCCGGTGTATTTCAAGCCAAGACTATAGAGCTGGTCCGGGGAGAGTCCTCCCCCTTTGCCAAAGAGTTGTTCACTCTGAAGCAAAGCCTTGGAAACAGAATGGATGCACTTTTCCCTAAAGAGACGGCAGGCTTTTTAAAAAGTCTATTCTTAGGAGAACGTTCAGGAATCACCTTATCGGAAAAAGGCCTCTATCAAAGTGCCGGTATCTCCCATATTCTGGCCATATCCGGCCTGCATCTTTCTCTTCTGGGAGGCTTTTCTCACCGGTCGCTCGGGAAAATAAAGTTATCTTCCTTACTTTCCTCTCTTATCACTTCCTTCTTTCTTTTCTCCTATTTTCTTTTTACCGGTTCTTCCCACTCCGCCTTTCGGGCGCTTTTCATGCTTTTTCTCCGTTTTGCCGCCATACAGCTTGGCAAAGGAAAGGATCTACTCTCCCAGCTTTCCTTCGCTTTACTGTTTTTACTTTGGCTGAATCTCTCTCCCTCATTCCATCGGCATGCAGTGCTCCTTTTTTTACCCTCTTTGTTTTCTTTCTTTTAGAAGAAAAGACCCGGAAAAGCAGTTCGAAAAAAGAAAGAAAAAGCCCTTTCCAAAATTTGTAAAAAGCATGCGCTTGGCTTTTCCAAGCATCCCTCTCTTCTTTTGAAATTTCCTGATTATCTTTCCAAGCTTATTCCCTGCTTACTTTCTACTCCCACCCCATCGTTTACAAAGCGACTTCCTTTTTTATCTGGCTCTGCTCCCCCTTTTTTCCTTAACCCAGTTCTCTTTTTCCCCTATATGCCCCTTTTATTAAACCTGCTTCTCCCGCTCCTTCCCTTTTTCTTTTCTCCTTGGGGCAGTATCTATCTTTCTTTCCTATCTGCCGGAGCAAGATTTTTCTACTTTCGTCTTCTTAGCTTTTCCTCCCGATTTCTGCTAAACCTTCTGTTTCAAATTTTTCACCTTTTTCATGGAAAAAGCCTTGCTCTCCCCTTTTCTCAGATTCTCCTTGGGAAAAATGCAGGCACTCTCTGTGATGTTTTATTTTCTTTTTCTCTACCTTCTCTTTTTCTTTCCCAAAGCAAAAAGCTTGTCCCTTTTACTCTCCCTAGGCTTTTTACTTTCCCTTCCTCTCTACCTGCCCAAGCCCCCTAAGGAACTGGAAATTGCCGCCCTTGATGTTGGCCAGGGTGACGGTTTTCGTCCTTCGAAAAAGGAGCTCTGGTCTTTACCATCGACAACGGTTCCATCAGCAAGAACTTATTTCCGGAACAGATCTTCTTTCCCTATTGTAAGGCTAAAAGAATTCAGCATATCGATTATGCTCTGCTCACCCACTGTGACCGGGATCATATCAGTGGTATACAGGCTCTCCTGGAAAAGAATCCCTCAATAAGCTTATCCCATTTAATTCTTCCTGCCTCCGCCTTGCAGGATCATCGTTATGACTTGTTAAAGCGTTTGGCCTACAATCACGGAGCGGATGTTTCTTATTGGCAAAGGAGATGAACTGGTCTTTTTCCGAACAGGGAATATGTCTTTCGCGATAAAAACTGCTTGGGCAGAAAATCCTCTACAAGCAGAGGCCCCGATACCAAGGGTCATCAGCTTCATATTCGTTGTTTTTATCCCAATGATGCTTCATATATGGAAGAAGCTAATGCTCACTCCATAGGCTGCCTTTTGGAGTATGGACATTTTCGTATGCTTTTCACCGGAGATATGCCTAAGGAGTCTGAGGAGGCACTATTGGAAAATTGCAGGGAAGCGGAAGTATCTCCCATAGTCGATGTTTTAAAACTCGCACATCACGGCTCCAAGACCTCCTCCTGCCCAAGTTTTCTGTCTGAAACCCAAGCGAAATTTGCCTTATTTTCCTATGGAAAGAAGAATCGCTACGGACATCCTCACAAAAACATCTGTGGAAAACTGTCAGAAGTATCGTCTCTTTCCTTTGGAAACCGCAAAGCTGGGAGAAATTCTCATCAAAACAAATGGAGAGCAGTTTGAAATCACTGCTCCCCAAACTTAAGTATTTTCCAAAGCATCCGGACGCTTAATCACCGCGGCGCCAAGACCATTCTCTCCAATATGACAAGATATCAGTAAGGACAGAGGAGAAATCACTATCTCTTCCTCATAACGATTCGGGAAGGTCTCCGCAAGCTGTGCACGAAACTCTTCCGCCTGAGCCAGATTGTCCGTATAGGCTACGGCAATATAGGACTTTCTTGCCTCCGGATCTCCCAGCCGTTCCAGACTGTCCTTTAAGCCCTCAATAATGGCTTCCCGAACCTGTCTTTCCGTCCTTACCTTCTTAAAGGAGTCCAGCTTCCTCCCTTATTGATAGACAGAACCGGTTTAATCTAGCAAGAGACTACCGATGGTATGCGGCAACCGGAGTTATTCTGCCTCCCCGCTTAAGATACTTCAAGGTACTCACACCGATATAAATGCCGTTATCTTCCGCAATGGAATTCAAAAGATGCTGTATAGCCTTCCCGGTGTATCCCTTCTCCGCCAATTCCTTGGCAAAAAGGCAGTGCATTCTCTGGGTAACTGAAACCCCTCTGCTATCCGAAACAAATACTCTGTCCAAATAGGGTTCTTCCTGTGAAAGCATCAGAGCCGTCTGGGTGGAACCGGAAAGCCCGGAGCTTAAAGGAACATGAACGATTTCATCATTTTTCCAAAAGCAGGGCATCCCAGGCCTTCATCAGACTTTCCATAGAGGGCTGGGAAGTGAAACTCCTCCCCCTCTGCCAGCTTTTTCAAAGAAAAGCTCCCGACTCATATTTATTCCTTCAAAGTACTCCTGATCTCCCATTCGGAAGGGCATGGGAACCACAGTAATCCCGAATTTCTCACTTTCTTCCTTCCGTATTCCCTGATCCGGAATCTGTACAGATTCTATTTTTCATGAATAACTCCTTCCAGGTACTCTAGCGTCCTTACTTCTAAGCTTCTCTATACTTCCGTCCTTGGCTATACTTCCGTCCTTGGCTATACTTTCGTCCTTGACTATACTTCCGTCCTTGGCTACACTTCTATCCTTGGCTACACTTCCATCCTTAGCTATGCTGCTACTCTACGCTATACTTCTTTACTTCTCCAGCAGGCTCTTTTCCGTCATTTTCCTTCGGCTTTGGAATACCCATCAAATCCAAAAGTGTGGGAGTCACATCTGCAAGACATCCCCCTTCCTTCAGCTTTAAAGTCTTGTCCGTCGCCACAAGAATGAAGGGTACAGGATTGGTAGTATGGGCGGTATAGGGTTCTCCCGTCTTCTCGTCCACCATCATATCCGCATTTCCGTGATCGGCCAGAATGAAGAGATTACCTCCTACTTCCTGCACGGCCTCAACAACTTTTCCCACACACTCATCCACCACTTCAATGGCTTTGATGGCTGCAGGGAGAACACCGGTATGTCCTACCATGTCCGGATTGGCAAAGTTTGCTACAATCGCATCATATTTTCCGGAGCGAATCGCCTCTGTAAGCTTCTCCGTTACCGTATAACAGCTCATCTCCGGCTTTAAATCATAGGTTGCCACATCCTTGGGAGAGGGAACCAGGATACGATCTTCACCGCTAAAGGGTTCTTCCTTTCCTCCGTTAAAGAAGAAGGTAACATGGGCATATTTCTCCGTTTCCGCAATACGAAGCTGAGTCTTTCCCAGGGACGACAGATATTCTCCGTAGGTATTGGAAATCTCTTCCTTATGGAAAAGCCACTTCCTTATTAGGAATAGTGGGGTCATAGTCAGTGAAGCAGACAAAAATATACTTCTTTTCTGGCTCCCCGGTCAAAAAGCTAAAGTCATTATCACAAAAGCAATGACAGATTTCTCTTGCTCTATCCGGACGGAAGTTAAAGAAGATACAAGCATCTCCGTCAGAAATAAGATGAGTCTCTCCGTTTTTCTCGATTACCGTAGGTAATACGAATTCATCAAAAACCTCCTTGGCGTAGAAGCGCTGATAGCCTCCTCTACGGAAGCCGCCTTCTCTCCGATTCCCCTTGGTCATCGCCAGATAAGCCTTTTTCCACTCTGTCGTAGTTTTGTCTCTATCCATGGCGTAGTATCTTCCGGCAATGCTGGCTACTTCTCCACACCGATTTCCTGCATTTTCTTTTCAATCTGCATAAGGAAATGCTTTCCGGAGTCGAGGAGGTATCTCTTCCATCAAAAAGCATGAAGATAAACCTTCTTAAGACCGGCACGCTTTGCCAGCTCCAAAAGTCCATAAATATGTTCAATGTGAGTGTACTCCTCCATCGGACAAAAGTCCCATGAAATGCAAGGCGGAATCCTTTTTCTTGCAATGCTCCACAGCACCCTTTTAAAAGCGACATTTTTCAAAAATCTCCATCCTGAATAGACTTGGAAATACGGGTCAATTCCTGGTACACAATTCTGCCCGCGCCCATGTTCATATGTCCCACCTCAGAATTTCCCATCTGTCCGTCAGGAAGACCTACAGCCAGTCCGGAAGCCTGTCCTTCCACATAGGGATAATCCTTTTTCAAATGATCCATCACCGGCGTGTTCGCCAAAGCGATAGCATTTCCCTCTTTGCTCTTCCGATCTCCGTAGCCGTCCAGAATTAATAATACTGTACTTTTTCATCGCAACGCCTCTTTCTCTATATCTAATTTTCTCTATACAAAACGCTCTTTGCCATCTTCCTTTTTCTTTCGTTTTTTCTTGGAAAACAGCAGTCTTAGGAACTCATCCCTAAAGCTTAGAGTCTAGCCTAAACTTTTCCTTCCGTCAATGCAAGCTTTCACAGATTCCGCCCTCCGGCAATGATATTAATTTTTCAAATTTCAGACAATTCATTTTTGTCCATATAAGATAGGAATATTTTCGCACATAAAAATCCACAAGTCTCTTCCTCTTTTTATGGAAAAGACTGTGGATTTATAAAACAGATACTTACTTTTACTGAATAGAATTTCTGTACTTTTCTTTCAGCTGAAGTGCTTTTTAATAGTTGTCAGCCTTACGCTCGAAGTAAGCCTTGGGATGATTACAGCATGGGCAAGTCTCAGGTGCTTCCTCTCCCTCATAGATGAAAACCGCAGTTTCTGCAGTGCCACAGGGTAGGGTTGCTCAGCCTTAAAGGTAGTGTCATCCAAGATTCCCTGTAAAAGCTGTAAGAAACGCTCTTCATGAGTCTTCTCAACCCTGAGCAACAAGGCGGAACTTTTGCGACGAAGCTCCTGGAAGCCTTCCTTTGTCGCTACTTCTGCAAAGGTCTTATACATATCGGTCCACTCATAATGCTCACCAGCATATGCCCGCCTTCAAGTTCTCCTGAGTGTTTCCGATTCCGCCGCCAAGTCCTGCCAGCTCCTTAAACCACATCTTTCCGTGGTATTCCTCATTGGCCGCAGTCTCCTCTAAGATTCTTTGCAATCTGCTGATAACCGTCCTTCTTTGCCTGAGAAGCAAAATAAGTATACTTGTTTCTTGCCTCAGACTCTCCTGCAAAGGCTGTCCATAAATTCTTCTCTGTTTCTGTTCCCTTATAATTTGCCATACTGCTCTCCTTTCCCGGCAAGCATACTCGCCTGTCTAAAAATTGAAACAGAGGAGCGCTCCTCCTCTGTTCCAAGACTCAACCTGCGCTATTACAAAAGCATTTTATAATAGCTATAAGAAAAAACAAGTTTTTCCTTTGTACAATCTGCTGTCCTTTCTCCAAATATCGAAAGGGCAAGCACTACGGTGTTACCAACTGTTGTGATTAGCTGAAGTATCTCTTCAACAGACCCTGGAATGCCTTACCGTGTCTAGCCTCGTCACGAGCCATCTCGTGAACAGTATCATGGATAGCATCCAAATCCTGAGCCTTAGCTCTCTTTGCAAGATCAACCTTACCTGCAGTAGCACCGTTCTCAGCCTTTACACGAGCGATAAGGTTCTCTTTTGTGGAAGGAGATACAACCTCTCCTAAGAGCTCTGCGAAACGAGATGCGTGATCTGCCTCTTCGAAAGCGACCTGTCTGTAGTAATCACCTGCCTCAGGGTATCCCTCTGTATGTCGCTCTACTCATAGCAAGGTACATACCAACCTCACGCACTCTCCCTCGAAGTTAGCTCTTAAATCCTTCTTGATATCCTCGGAAACATCCTTAGCTACTCCGATTACATGCTCTGTCGCCCATGTAAGCTCTCCGCTCTGCTCAACGAACTTGTCAGTCGCTAGCCTTACATACAGGACACTTTTCAGGAGCAGTCTCTCCCTCATACACATAACCACATACTGAACAAACCCAAGTCTTCATAACTTCTCTCCTTTTCCGCCTTTTTTAAGGCAAATGCTCAAACTCAACTTATTTTTGTGAATCCTTGAAGCCCTCCAAAGCTCCACATTCATCACATATTCCTCGGAACACAAATCATGACCTGTAATGGCTCCCGGAATATACATTTCCTGCCTCGAATCCAGTGCTTCGCAACCTTCATAGGAATGTCATAAACCTTCCCGCATCTCTCACATACAAAGTGATAATGGGGTTTTACGGTAGGATCGAAACGATCCGCTCCTGATACGAAGCTAAGTTTCCGAATTTCTCCTAAATCCGAAAGTAACTTTAAGTTCCGATATACCGTTGCCAAACTGATGCTGGGATCCTTTTGGCGTAGTTCTGCAAATATTACATCTGCAGTAGGATGGTCTTCATGCTCCCTAATCTGATCCAGTACCTCTGCACGCTGTCGTGAATAATTCATCGGCCGTCCTTTCTTTTTATTGCTTTGTCTTTCAAAAAGTTCCTGAGGGCTTTCAAAAACAAAATTGATAATTACTATCAACATGGTATACTATAATCTCTTTTTGTCCTTGTCAACGGATTTTTGAAAATTTTTGTTTTTAAAAAAATACTGAAAGTTAGTTCCATCTAACTATTTTTCCTCTTTATTCTCTTGCTTTTACGAGGAAATGGCATTAGCTTTCACCAAGCCTTCGTTCCTCCGTTTTCACGATATATCGGTTCCGATGGGGATATTTCGATAGACCGGTTTTGATGGGGATATTTCGATAGATCGGTTCCGATGGGGATGTTTCGATAGATCGCTTTCAATATAAGATAGAATCACTACCACCCGTCAAACGGGTGGTTTGCTCGGGGCTATAAGCCCCTGCTACTGGCCAGCGTCTAAAGGCGCTGGCTTTCATTTTGGGCTATGGGAAGTTTGCTTTGCACCTTCCCACAGCTCCATTCAAGCCATATTGCGTTTGACTCGTCGCTACCCCATAAAGGGGTATTGGTACTACTGCACTTTAACCCTTAAAAGGGTCTTCATATTCTTTAACACTTAGTTTATCCAAAGCTATATCGTGTTTTTCTTGATCTTGGATATACTTTTTTATTGTGGCTTCATTTAAACCTACTGTACTGACATAATAGCCTTCGGCCCAGAAATGTCTGTTCCCAAATTTGTATTTAAGATTTGCGTGTTTATCAAATATCATCAAGGCACTTTTTCCCTTTAAATAGCCCATAAAAGAAGAAACACTAATCTTAGGTGGAATACTAACCAGAATGTGTACATGGTCCGGCATTAAATGCCCTTCTATAATCTCCACTCCTTTAGAAGGCGCAGAGTTGCTTGATAATATCCCGAATATCTGACTTATATTGATAATATATTATTTTTTTCGCCTATACTTCGGTGTGAAGACGATATGATATTTACACATCCATTTCGTATGTGCTAATGCATATTCTTTCTTCGCCATAAAAATCACCTTCCTTTTCTGCAATATAGCTTGAACAACTTTTATTGTATTAGGAAAGGTGATTTTTGTATAACAAGTGTTTCCCACCCGCATAGCGGGTGGTTTTTATCAGAGCTAACATTTTTCAAATGTCAGCTCCGATACTAGCTAAAATCCATTAACAAAAGAAGTCACCATAGTTAAACTATGATAACTTCTTTCCATAGACATAATAATCCATTCTATTTTTAAGTGGGACTCCACCGGAAGAAAAGAATCAGCAGATAAACCTTGCCTCTTCTTTTTCTTTCAACTCCAATGGTCTTAAAAAAATACTATAAAAGCTTATCTAAGGAGAAAAAGAACTCCCTGTGGTACGCTGGTTAGCCTGAGAAAGCATAGACTATGCGACCTGGTTAAGAATGTTATTCTTAGTGAAAAGCGCCATTTCCTTAGCCATATCTGTATCACGGATTCTGGACTCAGCTGCAGTCATGTTCTCGTTTGTGGTCTTAAGGTTGTTGATGGTGTGCTCAAGACGGTTCTGAGATGCTCCAAGCTTTGCTCTGTGAGTAGATACCTTGTTGATTGCAGAGTTAATTGCTGTAATTGCAGAGTTAGCCTTAGATACAGTAGATACAGAAATGTTCTTTACTCCAAGCTTACTTGTGTTCATGTTGGTGGTTGCAATATTCAGAATCTCAGTGGATGTTGGTCCAATCTGAACCTGAATCTTATTTTACAGAGTTAGTTGCACCACTTGCTGCTAAAGGCTTTACGCCATTGTAATCTGTAGTAGATGCAATTCTGTTCAACTCTTCCTTTAATGCATCAACCTCCGCAGTAATCGCTGTACGAGCTGTACTATTGTAGGTTCCGTTAGCAGACTGTGTAGCCAGAGTTACCATACGCTGTAACATAGAGTGAGTCTCTGTTAAAGCACCTTCAGCAGTCTGGATTAAACCGATTGCATCGTTTGCGTTAGAAGTAGCCTGATCAAGACCGTTAATCTTGGAACGCATCTGCTCGGAAATAGCAAGACCTGCTGCATCATCTGCAGAACGGTTGATTCTATAACCGGAAGACAGCTTCTCCAAGTTCTTCTGTCCGTTAGAAGCATTAGCGGAAAGGTTTCTGTACGCGTTGTTTGCTGCAATATTGTGTTGAATAACCATAGTAATATCCTCCTGATTTCGGCATGCCAGAACCTCCCTGTCCTATACAAAAGTTTTCTTCCCCGGCGCCAGAGAAAAAACTTCTTGTGTCGCCTTTTTTGTCTTTCGACTGTATTTTTGCCTTTTGGCTGTTATGGTCCGAAGACCGGTGTCCTCTTCCTAAGGAAGAGATGATTTGTGGCAAGTTTTTTGGTTTTATTCTTGCTACAAGATATATATCGGAGACAAGTATTAAAAATAAGTATTATGTGAAAAAATTTTTATGATAAAATATCGATGGTATTTCTTGATTTATTACTATTTATGAGAAAAAGGAAACACTTTATTTTCTATTACTTACAACAAAGGAGAAAGGATAAATTTCATGGGACAGATTCAGGTAGAAAGAACGGACATTGAAGGATTATGTATTATCACTCCCACCATCCATCAGGACAGCAGAGGCTATTTTATGGAAAGCTACAACGAAAGAGATTTTGAGGAGCAGGGACTTAATCTTCGTTTTGTACAGGACAATCAGAGTATGTCTGTAAAGGGTGTATTGAGGGGACTGCATTTTCAAAAGCAATATCCCCAGGGAAAGCTTGTTCGCGTCTTAAAAGGAAGAGTTTATGATGTAGCTGTAGACTTAAGAAAGAACAGCAAAACTTATGGTAAGCATTTCGGCATTACCCTTAGTGAAGAAAATAAAAAGATGTTCTATATTCCGGAGGGCTTTGCCCATGGCTTCCTGGTGCTTTCCGATACCGCGGAATTTGCCTATAAGGTAACAGACTTCTACCACCCCGGAGACGAAGGCGGTCTGGCATGGAACGACCCAAGCATCTGCATTCAGTGGCCGGAGTTAAAGGGTACTTATGCCGGAAATGCGAAAAAAGACGGTTACGCTATGGAAGACGGCAGTCCTCTTCTTCTCTCCGAAAAAGATGAGCTCTGGCTTCCTTTGGCAGAAACCTTTTTCCTTTTAAAAGCATGCGTATTCCTACTCTTTTTACTTATACCGTTCCTAAAGACTTTTGCAGATAAGACGATAGAAGCTTTTCTTCTGGAACAGGGCTATACCAAAACACTGCTTTCCTCTTTAAAGAGAGTTCATTTTTTTGAGGCGGAAAGAGCGCATTACGGGATTGAAAAAAATGGTCAATGGGCCTTTACCGTGGATCATTTGGCGGAAGGGATTGCCTGTCTGTCTACCTTCCCGCGGAGGACGAGAACAGTGCTCCGCCTTATGACTTTCCTTTTGGACATTGTTTATGAAGACCAGGATATCCTCCTGCTAAACAAGCCTGCAGGACTTCCCTGTCATCCCTCTCCCGGACATTTTGAAAAGACTTTAGCCGGTGCCATAGTTTTTATCAGATGCAGAATACTTCTGCATCTTCTTTTATTGCCACTTTATCCACAGATTGGACTTGGATACCAGCGGTTTTGATTCTTCTGGCGAAGAATCGTTTGGTACATCGATTTTAAACAAAAGATATGAAGGAGGGACGCATCCAAAGAAGCTATCTGGCTTTTTGTCTGGGAAATCCCGAATTTTCCCTCGGTCATGTTCCAGGATTCAGACGGGTTCATGAGAGCGAAAAAGAAGAATTTGATTATGCCTTTGCCATATCTGCGCCTATTGCCAGAGTAGAAGAAGAAAAATGCGGAGAACTGTGGATTTTCAAAAAGGGCAGGAAGCCCTAAGTTATTTTAACGTCTTAAACTATTTTCCCAAGAAGAACTATTCTCTTCTGCAGCTTCAGCTGGCTACCGGCAGGACCCATCAGATTCGCGTCCACCTTGCCTATCTCTCCTGCCCCTTACTGGGGGACAGCCTGTACGGCAATAGTGAAGAAACTGTTTTTTCACAAAATATAGGCTTGTCCCGTCAGGCTCTCCACTCCTACTCCATTTCCTTTACCCATCCGATACATAAAGAGAAAATGTACTTTCAGCAAGAGCTTCCGGAGGAGCTTGCAGCCCTCCTATAAAAAAGGTAATGCCATATAGGTCTAAAATCGGGACACGCTCTCGCTAGCTTCACCCTGCGCAGTGAAGGACTGCACTCATTATTAGAATGCGTTCTGATGCAGTGTGGGGCTATAATTAGGGCACGCTCTCGCTAACCTCGCCTTCGTAACAGTACTAACTTCAAGCTTCGCTTTGCTTGCTTTCAGTAAGTACTGACGGGCTCAGATTGCCCCTATTATAGACCCACACTGCATCATACGCTTCAATTATTGATTTTTTGCAGTCCTTCACTTCGGCAGTCTTTCGCAAGTATCAGATTGTCCTTCTTTTAGACCTATATGGCATGTACATAATCTATTGATTTTACAAACTGTTTCTTTTTAGAAATGGATAAGCTAGATATTAACGGTATTTCTAAAGAGAAATTAATCTCACAAAAAGAGCTGTCAAAAATCAAAAATAGTTTCTAGCAATATAGGTCTAAATGAGGGGTAGTCTGAGCCCGTCGGTACTTGCGAAAAACAAGAGAATCGCAGTTTTTCGCTTAGTATCCGCTACGTGGCGAAGCTAGCGAAGCGATGCCCCAAATTTAGACCTATATTGCCAAAACCTATTTATTATTTTGATTTTTTTACAACCCTTTTATCTGTGAAGTACGCTTTTTCTCTTCCTTTGGCAATACAATATTTAAGAATACTGCAATGATGGTTGCCAATACTACAGGAGACTTTCCGAAAAATCATGGTGAAGGATGTTGGGAACTGTCCTAAGGATGCCGGAGCCTGTGCAATTCCCACACCAACTGCTGCTGCAAGTCCTACCACTGTGGTAGAGCGAGCTGTCAATGGTTCCTGGGTAATCAGCTTAATTCCGGTCATCGCAATGGTGGAGAATACGGTAATGGTAGCTCCTCCCAATACGCACTGAGGAATTGTGGTAAGTAATGCGAGAACTTCGGGCAAAGACCGCAAGCCAGGATAAACAAAACCGGTTGTTGCGAACACTCTTCTTGCTACTACCTTATTGGAAATAACAATACCTACGTTCTGAGAGTAAGTCGCAGTTGGAAGTCCGCCAAAGAATGCAGTCAGGAAGTTGGTTGCACCATAGGCAATGATTCCGCCACGAAGCTCATCATCACTGGGCTCTCTGTTAAATCCACCCATGGTGGTTGCGGTAAAGTCACCGATGGCCTGAATGGAGTTAATCGCAAAAAGTAAACCGATAGAAATACAAGCAGGTACACTAAACTGCACGCCAAAGGGCAGGAAGTGAGGAAGGGAGAACCAGGATGCGGTTCCGATTTCCTTGAAAGGAAATCATTCCGAAGCCAAGAGCCACCAAATATCCCACTACCATTCCTAAAAGGATGGAAGCCAGCTTAAATACGCCCTTACCGAAGGTGCTGAAGCACATAACGGCAATTAAGGTGATAAATGCTACCAACCAGTTCTGCCAAGAACCGTAAATCAATGCTGTGGTAAGCCCCTTCTTGGCAATTAACTCAGCATTGTTTGCCACTCCACCTGCCATATAATTTACCGCTGTAGGGATAAAGGGAAAGACCGATGGTAAATACAACAGTTCCCGTAATGAGTGGAGGGAAGAATTTACGAATTCTTTTTACAAAGATTCCTACAACAATCGCAACGATTCCACCAACCATCATTGCACCAACGATGGTTCCTACTCCGCCGCCTTCTCCGGCAATAGCCTGCATACTGGGAAGGTAAGCAAAGCTGATTCCTAAAATCATAGGAAGTCCTGCTCCGAATACGCCTTTCTTTAAAGGAAAAAGCTGGAAGAAGGTACAAATTGCAGACATGGTTAAGGATGCCTGAATCAAGATAATTCTTTGTCCTATTTCCAATCCTGCTACGTTGGAAATAATAATAGCCGGCGTTACACAACCGATAATCATAGCTACCAGATGCTGTAACGCCAAAGAAATGGTAGGTGCACATCCGGCTTTTCCATCCCATTTAAACAACTCGTCCATTTTGTTTTGCTCTACACCCATTTTCGCTCCTCCTGACCAAAAATATTTTTTTGGGAACAAATTAATTTTTGACTTTTACTAATACTAGCTATTTTTAACAGATTACAACTTGGCATTTCTCACAGAAATCATTTTCCTATTTTGTGAAAGATTCTTAATGAAATGCAAAGTAGCCTTCCTCTGTTAATAGTGCATCCATGCGGATATCCGTTTTCTCCATGGGAATCTTATCGTAAAGTAGCCAGGAAAAAGCATAAACATAGCTTTTTTTCCCCTGCTCTTTTCCAAGAATCGATCGTAGTAGCCTGCTCCATGCCCCAGTCTTCCCCCTTTGATCCGCCATTACACAGGGGAATCAAAAGACAAGTCAAAGCACCAGTCCGTAGAAGAAAGAAGGTCTTTTCTCGGCTCTAAAATACCGTAGGTCTGGGGAATCAGTTCCTCCATACTATGAATCTCTACAGCCTCCATCAGATGCTCTTTTCCCGGAATACATCGAGACGACACCTCTTTTCCCCATCTGTAAAGCCGTTTCCAAAATAATTCTGGTGTCCACCTCCTTCCATACTCACATAGGAGAATATCCTTTCCGCTTCCAGAAAAAGGAGATTGCAAAAGCCGAAGATGGATTTCCTCATTGGCCTTATTCAGCCGTTCTGCAGAGATTCCTCTCTTTCTTTCCTTTGCAAAGCTCCCTAGTGCATCCTTTTTCTTTTTCTGATCCAAAAATGAAAAATGCCATACTTCCTCCTAAAGATAGTTCAACCCTTACAAGGAGGAAGTATAGCATGAATCTTTTAATTATAAACAAAAATAAAATTTATATAAGCAAATAATAAATTTCCTTCCTATTTCATTTCACAATAAAAATAGGGGCTATCCTTTATTCTGTCACAGGAACCTTTGTCCAATCCAGCTTTTTCATGTTTTCCATAAGCTCTTCTATGGTTCTTCCCCTTACTTCCACACGTTTTACAGCTGTTTTTTCCGCAGCTTCAAGGTCCTCTGTTTCCCTTATCGCTTTTTCTTTATCGGAAAGTTTATTCTTGGAATCCGTCTTCTCTACCTTTCCGGACTTCCCTGATTTTTGTACCTTCTCGGACTTTTTATCCCCCTTAAGTGCTTCCTTTTCCGCCGCTCTCTTCGCTTCCCGCTTTTCTTCAAGCTTCTTCGCTTCCCGCTTTTTATCCTGTTCCTCGGCAATCTTTCTGGCAGAGCTTGTACTCTTCTCTAAGCTGGCAATCAGCATGGTGGTACCGTCCTCTTGAGTTTTTGCCGCAATACTCTTAATGTCCTCTACATTGGTCTTGTTTGTGCCATTGTTATTGCCTATCCCTGTCTGCGCCATCAGCATAGACTTAACGGTCTGATCAATGTATTTAATTGCTCTCTTTCAAATTTCTTATCCGTTGCCATTTTTCAATTTCTTCATTACTTAAAAACAACAGTAAACTCCTTATTACTCTTTCCTGCTAAAGCATCATTCTCTTTTCCCTTTTCCGCAATACGGAAATCCACAAAATTCCGAGAACGACGCAGATTTTTCAGGTAGCTCTTCGCCTTATCGGAAAGCTGATCCTCGGCACTTAATGTTTTCGCCTTTTTCAGCCTTAGTACTTTTTTTGCCGCCTTGGCGGCAATTTCTTTAGCTCTATCGGAAAGCTCCAAGCTGTCTCTTTTCGCTACAGCCTCTTTCCCTCCTGTTGCTTTGCAAGCTCCGCTTCCTTGCGGAGGCTTGCTCATCCGGTTTTTGGCTTGCCTTGACTTTTTCCGCTCTCAGCCTTGGCTAAAAATCTTGTTTTGGTAGGATTCCTTTCCTACAGAACGCACATTTTCCAGCATATTGCCTCCTTTACTACAGCCTATTTTTGAACTAAGTATTTCCAAAAATAAGCAGGTGAAAAACGCCCTTATGCAGGGATAAACATTTCTATACAGCATATTTCGTCATTTTCTCTTAAAAATAAGGATATAGAGTATTTTCCTCTATATCCTCGTAGATTCTTCTGAATTTTTATAGCCGTTCTAAAAATGGCATAATGCAAAAGCATAGAAGATATCTCCCTATATTAGCAATACGTAACTTC